>Ga0268262_10000046_pt1 | contig 137035 bp, 153 predicted proteins | sample TergutNc150P3_FD_190354 | JGI IMG/M metagenome (GOLD analysis project Ga0268262, IMG submission 190354) | Nasutitermes corniger P3 segment gut microbial community from laboratory colony in Florida, USA - Nc150 P3 (SPAdes) (version 2) | ecosystem: Host-associated > Arthropoda: Insects >...
ACCGACAGCCGACAGCCGACAGCCGACAGCCGAAAAAGTTTATTGCGGAGTTCTCATTTGTCAAGCGATTTCGCATCAAGAGTAGTTTATCACATTTCTTGTGTTTTTACAAGCGAAAAATCATGGTTTTGATTTATTGCCGGTTAGGAGCAACCGCTTTTCTACTTTCGCTTGTGATATGAAATGTTGTCGGGCGAATTTATTGAGTTCAACGATGCGTTCTTTTTGTGGAGTCTTTTTGCCAATCATATATGCGTTGAAAAGTTCCATATTTGAAAGCACGTTCAAAAAACGGTGCGAAGTATGGTCACGCATATTGCCGTCTAGATTTGGGTTTTTCGTGCGCCACTCTTTCGCCGTCATACCAAAAAGCGCAACATTCAAAAGGTCTGCCTCGTCTGCATATACGAATGTTTTTTGTTTTTCAGTCAATTCGGGGACAATGAGATTTTCCTTGATGGCATCGGTTTGTACATGATAATTGACTTTTGCAAGTTCTCTCTCCGCCGTCCATCTTAATTGTTGTTGCTCGGCAATTTTCAAGCGTTGAAATTCTTTGATGACATACAATTCCAATTCGACCGAAAGCCAACTTGCAAACTTGAACGCAATATCTTTATGGGCATACGTTCCGCCGTCATATCGCCCCGACTTTGAAAATATACCGATGCCGTTGGTATTTTCGACCCATTTTTGCGGGGTCATTGTAAAATTGTTAAGACTGCAATCCTCTCTAAACCTACCGATTTCGGTGGGGTTAAAATCGGGGTTGTACAATGTTTCCCAAGCCGTCAAGTAATCAATCGTATTACGCGAACGCATCCAATGACCAATCACGAGATAACTTTCTTGTGGCTTGAATTTCGCCATATCTGTTATGCAGATATAGTCATTTTCGTTTACGATTTTGTGCCGCATTTGTATGCCACACGCTTCAAAAATTGTTGCCATGTAATATTTTACATCTTCCCATATGATTTGACAAGCAGATAGCACACGGACAAAACCGCCGTCAAGGGCGCGACCGCATTTATGGCGAACACCAGTGAGCCATATGGCTGAGCCGATAGGCGAGATGCCATATTCCACAATTTCGCCGCTTAAAAGCGGGCGCGTCCCTTGACTGCGGTTTTGCCGTGCGCTGGGTGGTGGTTAACGCCCGAAAGGGCGAACCCTTTCGGGGGTAGTGGGTTGCCAAACACTTAAAACACACGGCTATTAAATTAAGGGAGGAAAACATGAAATACGATTTTGACAAACTTTTAACCGAATACGAGTTCGTGCAAATCAAACGGCGCGTTGAAAAGTTCGAGATTTTCGAGTTCGAGAAAAGCGACAAGACGCGCAAGTTCAAAATTGCGATAACCGCCCATCCTTGCGACAATGGGATATGGCAAGACAACTACATGGTCAGCATTTCGTGCAATTACAATTTGGGCGGGTTCGGCTCGCCGTACCAACGCGCAGAGTTCCTCACGCTTGATTTCGACAAGGTGGTCGATAGGTTTTGCGCCACCCTCGACATTGAACGCGACACGCGAGCCAAGCAAACGAATATGTTTGATTTACCTTGCAAGGGGGTGAATTGAAATGGAAAAAGCGGTTTGCAGAAAGGCGGTCATATATGCCCGCTATTCAAGCGAAAAGCAAAGCGAAATGTCCATTGAAGGGCAAATCCGCGAAATTAGGGCATTCGCCGAACAAGAAGGATACACGATAATCGGCGTATATATCGACCGCGCCCTAACGGGCAAAATTGACGCGCGCCCCGATTTTCAGCGCATGATAAAAGATAGTGGCAAAGGGCTTTTCAATTATGTCATCGTCTACACCCTAGACAGGTTCAGCCGCAACAAGTACGACTCGGCGATTTACAAATACCGCTTGAAAGAAAACGGGGTCAAGGTTTTAAGCGCGAAAGAACACATAGCCGATGACGCATACGGAGTTTTAAGCGAAACGATATTAGAGGGCATGGCGGAATTTTACGTTGCCGAATTGTCACAAAAGGTGCGGCGCGGCATGACCGATGGTTTTTTGAAAGGACACTCGTCCGGCAGTAGGTGCTACGGATACGACCTCGTGGCAGTGCAAGGTACGGCGAAATTTGGGCGCATAGCAAAGACCTTTGTCATTAACAAGGCGGAATCCGAAATCGTCCGATTGATTTTTGACAAATACACGGGCGGCGAACGGGCAAAAGATATACTAGCATGGCTAAAATTGCACGAAATCAAAAGTACATCGGGCGGCTATTTTACAAAAACGGGCATCATGTATCTTTTGAAAAACAAAAAATACATTGGTGTATTGTCATTCGGTGACCAAAGCCGCGAAAATGCCGTCCCCGCAATTATTGATAGGGCAACCTTTGACAAAGCGCAAAAGCGCATCAATCTAAACAAACATAGCGCGGCAATATTTAAGGCACGGGAAAGGTTTCTTTTAAGCACCAAAACATACTGCGGATATTGCAAAAAACCAATGGTGTCCGATACGGGGACAAGCCGCCACGGCATCGTATATCGATATTACAAATGCTTTACAAAAAAGTACAATAGCAAGCCATGCGAAAGCGAACAAATAAACAAGACCGATATTGAAAACGCCGTGATAAACGCGACAATGGATTTGCTGCGCAAAAATGGAATGCTTGAACGCATAGCAAAGGGTGTGGTCGCATACAACGATGCCCAAAGTGCGAACCCGAAACTTGACCTGTACGAGCAACAATTAAAAGACGTGAACAAGCAACTCAACAATTTCCTGTATGCCATTGGGCAAGGCATAATCACCGCCAACACAAAAGAACGAATGCTTGAACTTGAAAGCGAAAAGGCAAATCTCGAATACCGCATCGACACCGAAAAATTGAACGCGCAAATCAAACTTGATTACAATCAAATTATGTTTTGGCTGCAACAATTCACGGACGGCGATACGCAAGACGATGCCTTCCGCGAACGTATCATTGACGCCTTCGTCAACAAGGTCATCGTTTGGAACAATCGCATGATTATCACATACAACATTAACGGCGCAGACAACGACAAAATATCGGTGGAGCAAATTCTAACCGATTTCTACAATGCCCCGCAGGGGTTCAATTTGGAACAGATTGGTCGGGGATACAAGAATTGAACTTGCTACCTCACGTACCCGAAACGTGCGCGATACCGATTCGCTAATCCCCGACATGGAAACAGTATATCACTTCTCGGAAAGTTTTGCAACTACTACGGTGCAATCGTCGATTGGCATTTTGTCGGTTCGGCGGAGGGCTTCGGCGAGGATTTCGTCAGCAACCGACTGCGGGGCGGAAGCGGATATATTATTTATATAGTTGCCGAGAGCCATGCGGTCGCCGAAACTGTCGGCTATGCCGTCGCTTGCGAGCACGACCATATCGCCGTTTAAAAGGTGCGCACGGGTGACTTTTGGAGTGATTTCTTCGACGATTCCCATGGGGAGCGAGCCGGCTTCGATGATTTCGATTTCGTTTTCGCGTTTGATAAAGCCGTCTACGCCGCCGACTTTGACGAAACTTACGGCGGCATCGGTGAGCGAGAACACGGCGATGTCGATTGCGGAGAAGACTTCTTGCTCGGTTAAAACGAGAAGTTGGTTGACGGATTCCATTATGATTTCGTTTGGAAAGCCGGCGCGGTAAAAGTTTTCGACGAGAGAAAGCGCGAGAACTGCGGCGCGGTTGGCGGATTCGCCGGCGCCCATGCCGTCGCAGATTGCGGCCATGGATTGATTGTGGGTGATTTTCAAAACGGAAAATGTATCGCCGCAGGTTGGATTGAAGTTTTTGGCGACTTGGGCGACGCCGAAAGATAGAGCGAAGCGTGGTGCGGTTTTGACGGTGACGATTGAGAAGCCGGCGGTTTCGGCGTCGTCAATTGAATCAACCATCATGGAAATGCCGGTGACGTTTGAGATGATTTTTTCTATGCCGGTGTTTTGGGCGTCGGGGCGAGAAACCAAAACAGCAACCGTGTACTCGCCGCGTCCGTTGTGGGTCATCATAACGTCGCTTGCGATGACGCCTATGCGCAAGAGTCCGTCTTTTATGGCGTTGGCTTTGTTTGTGTCGAAAATAATTCCGCCGCACAAATCACGGGACATTGTTTTGCATAACTTTGCCATGCCGGAAAGAAGTCCGGACATTAAAATCTTGCTCGCGTCCATTTTTGTGTTTTGGGTTTCGCGGGATTTTATTGCGCCAAGCATCGTGTTGGCTTTGCCCAAAAGAGTGTTGATTTTGTTGCAACGCATTGTTAAATCCCCATTGATATCCATGATATTCACATTTCCCCTTTGCGCGCCAACCAAACAAAGCCGTTCAAGCCCCGCGTCAATCATCTTCGCGGTGCTTGCATTGCGGCGGCAATTCGGACGGTTTTCGCAACCCGCGCAAACACTTGCGGTTAAATCACGGGCAAGCATCTTTGAAACCTCTTCAATAGGGGCGCTGCCGACGACAAGACCTTTGTAAATATTTTGCATTTCATTGAATACATTTGCCAAATTATCAAGCCTCTTGTTCACGCCCGCCCTGTCACGGTTGATTATGTTTTTGCTCACAAGATTTCCACCCAAAATTGTTTTGGAAAAGTCCCAACTTTTGAAAAACTTGCGCGGGATAATTGCAATAATTATTGCGCTTATCCCAACGGGCAAAGCGTCATATAATCCGTATCCGCCATACACACCGAAATAATATCCCAAGACCAAATCCGTCATTATTACGGCAACTACGGCGGGGATTCGGGTGCGCCCGCGAAATGAAACGGCGGCAAGCCCCAAGACCCCATATATTGCGGTAAACATTAAATTGCCACTTTGCAAAGTTGCCCCGACGCCCATGCAAACCGCCAAAACCAAAACCGCGCGCCCTTCAAATGCGACACTTGCAAACATTATCGCAAAAATTACAATCGCTTTGTGTATGTTAAATTGTTCCAATGGAATCCCCAAAAGCCCAAGCGAGAGAACAATCAACACCACGCCTGCGCAAACTTTTTGGTCCGCAGTCCATGGGATTTTGTTTGTGCGGGTTCGCAATGCAAGCACAAAAATCAAACAAGCGGAAAGAAAAATAACACCGACAAGCAAATTGACAAGCGCAATATAAAGTTCCAACATTCCTTGCGTATATGCAAGAAATATTCCCGCGCCATGCCCCAAAAGATAAAACGTGCCAACGGAAAAATATTCTAATTTATACTTTTGCCAAACGCGTCTTGTGCCGAAACGCCCGCGAATCTTTGGCATTGCCCAACACATTAAATAAAAAACGGACAAAGTAAACACAAGTGAAATTACGTCGCTCCGCCCGTTTGAAACCACCAATGACACTACCCCCGCAACAATTCCACACCATATTGTGCTTGCCCCGCCCACATAAATTACGGCGAATAACATGGCGATTGCAAATGGGGAAACTACGCCGTCCAAGCGCGCAAAAGTCAAAACCGCCAAAACAAAAGCAACAAAAACATTTGTACCAATTTTCACATTTCAATCTACACGCCCGCAACACAAATAATTTGCAATCTTGTGCCGAACCATGTAAAATATTGACATTTAAAAATTAAAACCCCGCGCCGCAACAATTCTTGTACTTTTTGCCGCTTCCACATGGACAAGGTTCATTTCGCCCGACTTGCTTTTCATTGTTTGTGTACGAAGTCGCTTTGCCCGTTGAAACGGTTTGCGCAACCGCGGGCGCATTTGGCGCAGCCGCCGCGACGGGACCTTTGAAAGTGCTTGCCGTGGGCGTTGTGAACCCGCGAGCGGGAATTATGTTGTTAAGATTTATAAACTTGACTTTGAACAAAAACGTAACCGCTTCCATGTTTATGGCTTCGACCATTGCGTTAAACATATCCATGCTTTCGCGTTTGTATTCTACAATTGGATTTTTTTGACCGTAACTTCGCAAAGAAACACCGTTTCGCAATTGCACCATAGCGTCAATGTGTTCCGTCCATTTTTTATCCACGACGTCAAGAAGTTTAATGCGTTCGAATCTGTTGAAATCAATTCCCGTTTGGATATAGTTGTTTACTTTTTCTTCGTATTGGGTAATTGCCGCGTCCAAAACCATGCCTTCAACGTCAACATAATCCGCGCCCAAAGTATTTTCTTTGTCAAGATATGAAACCTTTTCGCCAAATAATCTGTCGCCCAAGATTGTATTTGCGCGTTCCAAATCCCATTCGGTGTGATTTTTTGTTGTGTCAATTGCTTCGGCAACAATTTTGGAAATGACTTCGGGAAACATTCCCATAATTTGTTTGTGCGGATTTTCGCCGTCAAGAAGTCTGTTTCTTTCTTTGTAAATTATATCGCGTTGCCCATTCAAAACATTGTCATATTCAAATGTGCCACGGCGCGCATCGAAATAATATCCTTCCACGCGTTTTTGTACGCGCTCAAATAATCTTGTAAGCATTCGAGATTGAATGTCGTCCATTTTGAAGAATCGAAGCGACGCGCCGATGACGTCTTTGCCGAATCGTTTCATGATTTCGTCTTCGCAAGAAATGTAAAAAATTGTCGAACCGGGGTCGCCTTGTCGCCCGCTTCGTCCGCGAAGTTGGTTGTCGATTCGGCGGCTGTCGTGGCGTTCGGTACCGATGATATGAAGTCCGCCAAGGCCGCGAACTTTTTCTTTTTCCGCATCGGTTTGGGTTTTGAAACGGCTGTGGAGTTCTTTAAAATGTTCGCGCAATTTTACGATATCCGCGTCGGCCGTGTCTTGATAAGATGTAGCGTTATAGATTTGTTCGTCGGTGAAGTCTTCTTTTTTCAGTTGTTGCGTCGCCATATATTCGGGATTTCCGCCAAGCAAAATATCCGTACCCCGCCCCGCCATATTTGTTGCGATTGTAACCGTTCCCATTCGTCCGGCGCCGGCGACAATGTCGGCTTCACGTTCGTGGTTTTTTGCGTTCAAAACATTGTGGGGAACTTTTTTAGTTTTCAAAAGTCGGGAAAGTTCTTCCGATTTTTCAATGGTAGTTGTACCAATCAAGACCGGTTGCCCGCGTTCGTATCTGTACACAACGTCTTCCAAAATTGCATTCATTTTCTTTTCCAATTTTGTAAAAACCACGTCGGGGGCGTCTTGCCGAATTATAGTTTTATTTGTTGGAATTACAACAACGTCCACGCCATAGATTTTTATGAACTCTTGCTCTTCGGTTTTTGCCGTTCCCGTCATGCCGGAAAGTTTTGCATAAAGTTTGAAAAGGTTTTGAATTGTAATTGTCGCAATTGTTTTGTCTTCATTGCGGATTGAAACTCCTTCTTTGGCTTCGATTGCTTGATGAAGCCCGTCACTGTATCTTCTTCCAACCATTTGGCGACCCGTATTTTGGTCAACCAAAATCACTTCATTTTCTTTGTTGACAATGTAATCGCCACCTTCGTGAAAAACCAAATGCGCGCGCAATGCATTATTTATATAATGATTCAATTCCATGTGTTCGGCGTCGGAAATATTGTCAATTTTGAATGCGCGTTCTGCTTTTTCAAATCCGCTCTCGGTCAATCTTACGGCGCGCTCTTTCAAATCAACTTGATAATCGCTCTCTTTTAATGTTCTCACAAACTTGTCGGCGATTTTATATTGCTCGCTTGTATCTTTGGTTCTTGCGCTCATGACAAGCGGCGTTCGGCTCTCGTCAATTAAAATACTGTCCGCTTCATCAACAATAGCCATGTAATTGCCACGCAAAACCCGCTGACTTGCGTCCAAAGCGCAATTATCACGCAAGTAATCAAAACCCACTTCGCTACTCGTAACATAGGTCACGTCGCAAGCGTAGGCTTTTCTTTTCGCATCGGGATAATCATTGCTTCGCGAAAACCCAACAGTCAAACCCATAAATCGATGAATCTTTCCAACCCACTCGCTATTACGTTTTGCAAGATATTCATTGACTTCAACTATATGCACGCCCTTGCCTTGCAAAGCATTCAAATATGCCGCAGGAACGCACGTAAGCGTTTTCCCTTCGCCGGTTTTCATTTCGGCAATTCGACCTTGGTGCAATGCAATCGCGCCCAAGATTTGCACATAATACAATCTTTGGTTCAATACCCTGTCGGCGGCTTCGCGAACCGCGGCGAATGCGTCGGGCAATATTTTATCTACGGTTTCGCCGTTTTTAAGACGCTCTTTGAAATCGGCCGTGCAAGCGCGAAGTTCTTCGTCTGTTTTAATGCGGTAAGTTTCTTCAAGCAAAACTACGCGGTCGGCAATCTTTTGTAAACGGCGCACATGGCGCGTATTGTCGGACGAAAAAAGACCCATAAGTTATTTTACCATACACTTTTTTGAACTGCAATGAAAATTATTGCACAGGTTTTACAAGGGGTTCATCTCCGGTGTGTAAGTACAAATAACGGATATTGCCTTCGAATACTTCAAGCGTAAAGCCATTATTTTCATTTTCACTTATGTGCCATTCGGCGGTTATTGTCGCAGGCATAGTAATCGGAACACTGTTCCATATCAAAGTTATTTTATTTCGGTCGACAAAAGACCAACCTCCCGTGTATTCGGAAATTATGTCACTTTCGTTAATTTGCGTTGCTAAATTAAATTGGCTGCTTGCCTTGAAAGAATAAGTTGCATCGGCATAAATACCATTGTCGGCGTCAATAGCAATATTTCCGTTCCAAATATTGTCAAGCAAAATGGACTTTGCGTTTGGCGCAAAATAATTTGGTGCAATCACGGTTTTTACCCAAGCCGGTGTTGTTGCGGCGGTTGGCATGCCCGAGTTTCCACCAAACACATATGTTGTGGAATATTTTTCGCCTTTGTTTACCCCCACCGTGCATTCGGTTGTTCGTTCAACTGTTCCGTCGGATTTCATCTCTATGATTGAAACATATGTTGTACCTTCTTGCGTTTGTGTTGTTCGCCACTTGTGGTCGTTAATTTTTATGAAACCTGCTTCTTCAATTTGCGACATACTTTCTATATACATTGGATGGTTGTCAGGTCCATAATAATTGAATTCCCATACTATTCTGTTGTTGCCTCCCGAGTTACTACCATAACCAAAACGGACATTGCTTTTTAAAACTGTCCACCTTTCTATTCCAATTTCTTGCATTATGTAATAATTTGGGGTTGATAAAACATTTATTTTTGAAACTTCGCTCTCTCCAAAACCGCCTTGGTTAGTTTTTTTATATTGTTTGTTGCTATACGAATAATCCGCGCGAATACCAAGCCGCGCGACAAATCCTTCCATGCTTAAATACGTTGTCGGAGTGCCAAGCGAAGGAAGTTCTCCGGTTTCTTCGGTCTCTTCGGTTTCATTTTGTGGCGGGATTTCTTCTTTTCCGCATGATGCAAACACGGGTGCAATTGCCAACGTGACGGCGATTGCCGCGCAAGCGAAAAATTTTTTAATTTTTTTCAAATTGTTCATAAGTCCAGTATAGGTTTTTTTTTTTTTTGTCTGTCAAGGGTTATTTTGAAACTTTATTTTTATCCTAAAATCCCGATTTGTACGAGCCAAGCATTCAATCGAGTTTAATTCGTGATTTTATATCGTCAACGGACGGCAAAATGTTTTCAAGTTCTTTTGGTAATTTATTTATAAGTTTGAATTCGGCGACACCAATCGGCGATTTAATATTTCGCAAAGCGTATTCGGCGGTAAGTCCCTTTTTGCCTTTGCAAAAGAGCATACCGATTGTCGGGTTTTGGGTTTCGTCTTTTAATTGGCTATCTATCGCAGAAACATAGAAATTAAGTTGCCCAGCATCGGCGGGTGTAAACTCACGATTTTTCAATTCAACAACAACATAGCATTTCAGTTTCAAATTGTAAAAAAGCATATCAATGTAATAGTCCGCATTTTCAATTTCCAAATGGTATTGATTGCCGACAAACGCAAAACCTGTGCCAAGTTCCAAAAGCAAGTTCACCATATTGTGAACAAGTGCGTTTTCGACATCGCGTTCAGTTTTAATTGGAGCAAGTGACATGACTTCAAAAATGTATGGGTCTTTGACGGCTTGCGTGACAAGTTCACTTTGTGGCATAGGCAATCGTTTTTCAAAGTTAGTGGTTTTATTTGCAAGGACTTGCCTTTTGTATAGTTCTAATTCGATTAAGGGCGATTGCATGATACCAAGTAATTTGTGCAAGCGGTGCTTGCACAATTTCAATGTCGGGTGTTCCAATAAAGCAAAATGCCCTCGCGGTTGACGGACATGACCGCGTTCCGTGTCGCTTCACGGATTTTTTGTTTGATGTTTTCGAGTATCTCAAAATACTCTTTTGTGTTTATGAGCATGGCTGATTATAGCACAAGTTTAAGTGGCACACAAGCAAAACGCCGTTAAGGACTATTTGAAACTTTATTTTTATCCCAAAATGAAGGCGGCGGGACCGATTTGATTGAAAAGAAGCCCGTTTTTGTAAACGTCGGTTATGTTGGATACAATGCGGTTGGAATTGTAGATTTGGAATTGCCCGTCGGCGGTTTTGGTTACGCCCATTGTGTGTGCGCCTTTTTGGAAGTTCGGGAAACCAAATGAGGCGGCATTCCAAATGGAAATGACCATGGATTGACTTTGTGTCATTTGGTTGGAGCGAGTTTTAAGGTCGCTTTCGGTGGAAATTGAAACACATTGTACGCCAATCAGATTTGCCAAAGTTATAACGTGTTCGGGCATAGTGCCGAAAGATTGGACGTCAAACATAGAAGAAGCGAAGCCGAATTGCGCAAGATAATTGCTTGCGTTGCCGCCGGTTTGTTCATACCAACGGATAAGTTCGGCGAGATTGAGATATATTCCGAGATGCAAAAACGCATTATAGACGCCAATAATTCCGCAACCGTTTCCGTTAAGAGTTGCGCCGTCATATTTCCAAGCCGAATAATTGTTTTGGTTGGCGATAAAATCCATTGGTTGAGTTTTTGAAATGTTGTTGTTATATGTTGCGGTGACATTTTGAAGAGAGATATTGCCAGAGACAGAAGTTGGAGTTTCAAAAACATATTGCCAATAGGCATAGAAGGTTTCGTTTTGGGCTTTTGTTGTGTAAGGGAAAGATATTCGAGTGGAACTTCCGCCGTATCTTTGCGTTACCCAGCCCCAAAAGACAAAGCCGGAGCGTGTTGGGTTTTGCGGAGCAAGAAGAATTGTGCCGGCGGGGTTTAAAAGAACTTGGGTCGAAGCGCCGCCGTTTGCGTTGAATGTGATTTGGTATTTGGTTGGTTCGGGTGGCGGAGGTGGCGGCGGAGGAGGTGGTGGCTCGATTGGTTCGGTTGGAGGTTCGGGCGGGTCGGTTGGCTCGGTTGGAGGTGGGTCGATTGGCGGAGGTTCGACAGGTGGCGGCGGCGTTTCAATCGGCGACCATTTGGCGTAAATTACAACCGAATAAGCCGGCATAGTTTGGGTGAAATTGAAAAGTTGGGTGAAATCTTCGTTTGTGTACCAATTTACAAAGTTGAAATTGTCCCTTGTTGGATTTTGGGTTGGGCGAATGATTGAAGATTGGTATTCTTTGTTTTGGAATTGGTCAAAGGTTTCATTCCATATGCCACCAAATATTTCAAATGAAAGATTGTATTTGTTTTTTGTATAGGCGGCGAACAAAGTTGTGTCTTTTGTGACGCGGTCGGTGGAAAAATCCCAAGGTGTTAAAAGGTTTTCGTCTTTGCACCAATTTAAAAATGTATATCCGACACGCATAGAGGTCGGAACTTCGGTTATTTTCCCGCCGTCAAGGATTTTTTGCGTTTTAACCAAGGAGCCGCCAAAGGTTTCAAAAGTTACGGAACGGATTATGATTTCGCCGTTGGGTGTATCGTCAAGATTTGCGTTTTTGTCTTTGTAATAAATGTAAGCGCCGATGAGAGAGCCGCCGAGAGTTAGCGCAAGAATTACTACTATGACGATTTTGACAATTTTCATTATGCCCCCACATACGCACGATAGTATTTGCCTTTTAACGCCATCAATTCACGGTGATTGCCCTGCTCTAAAATCTCGCCGTGTTCCATGTAATATATTTTGTCGCAATGTTCAACGCTTGAAAGTCTGTGAGTTACAAAGATGATTGTTTGTTTTTTGTTCATTTTGGAAATCTTTTCATAAACATTTTTTTCGGTCACGGTATCCGTAGCCGAGAGCGATTCGTGGAAAACCGCAATGTCGGGCTTTTGCAATACCAATCGGGCGACGCAAATGGCTTGGCGTTGACCCTTGCCCAAAATTGTGGCATTGTCGGAAAGCCATGTTTCGTATCCGTTTTCAAGCGCGTCAATAAAGCCGTGGCTGCCCAACTTTTCGGTGACAGCCATAACATTTTCGGGCAATTCCCGCCGCACACCGTACAAGAGATTTTCCGCAACCGTTCCGCGGAAAGTAAACGGACGTTCCAAAGAAACCCCGACGCATTTATAATAACTCTTGTTCGTGATTTCATCGACGTTTGTTCCGTCAACGGTTATTTTTCCGCTTGTCGCCGTTGAAAGTTTCGACAACAAATCTACAACGTGACTTTTGCCGCTTGCCGCTTGCCCAACAAAGGCGACGGAAGAACCTTGGGGAATTGAAAAGTTTATGTCTTTTAAAACGATTTCGCCGTCTTCAATAAGCGACACATTTTCAAACGCAATATTGTGTTTGACGTGATTGATTTCAATGTGTTCGCGCTCGGTCACGTCATCGGGACAATCAAGGATTTCGAAAACCTTTGGCGCGGTGGCGGCAACTTTTTGAATAAAGTTGGTCGCATTTGTGACAATGACGGCGTTATCCAAAAACCGGTTTGAATACATAATAAAGGCGGGCAAAACACCGAACTCGGTCGGGATAACTTGGGTTACATACAAAAAGCCAAACATCAAAGTCACAAGCAAATACATAAAGTTTTGAATGTAGTTTATGTAAATCGTGTTGAAAGCCGTAGTCGTTTCGTCGCCAACCATTCTTTTTACATATGTGACGTTCATGTCGCGGAACTTTTCCAAATCATCGCCAAGCCCATTCGTCGCGTAAAAGTCTTTAAGCGAAAATTTGCGGTCAAGATGCGTGTAGATTTTGGAGGCTTCTTGGGCGAATGCGCGCACATATTTTGTTGTGCGTTTTGCGACAAAGCGCGCCACAAGAATGCAAAGCGGCAACGAACAAACAACAACTATTGCCAAAATGTAATTGATTGTAAACATCATAATTGAAGTTGTAACAAAGAAAACCGTGACGCGCGAAATTGAATAAACGGAATCAAGTGCGTTTGTCAACATTTCCGGCGTGATTGTCATAACACGCCTTGAAAGGTCGCCAACGGAAAACTTTTGCACAAAAGAAGCCGGCACAACGTCAAGTTTGTGTTTAAGTTCGCAAGATTTTTCAATGATGATTTTGTTTTCGGCTTTTAAAACAAAAAACTTGCAAAACATATCAAACAATGAATTAAACACCGCCAACACACCAAAGATTGAAAGATATTTTATCACCGAAAACATCGGATTTGAAATCTCGTTACTCATCCATGCTCGCAAATGGTTAAATGCATTGTTTAAAAATGTCGGCATGAATGCAAAAATAATAATACTTAAACTTCCAACCGCAATCACAATCATTGTGCGCTTGCGGAACTCCCCAAAAAATCCTAAAACGCGGATAAGATTTCTCATAAATGCACCTCCGCTTTTTGGGTCTTTTCCACCACTGCCGCCGCATCAATCGGGTGCTCCGCCTTGTTTTCAATTTGCTCTTCCGCTTCGTACAAGATATTTCCATTAAGCGACGCATTAAGTTCACGATAATCCGCACTTTGTTTCATAAGCGTCTTGTGCTCCCCGCTTGCCGTAATTTTACCGTGTTTCAAAACAAAAATGTTGTCACAATTTTTACAAATGCTTGCATTATAAGTTATAAACAATGCCGGCTTTTTTTCTGTGCGAAGTTTTTGAATAACCGCCGAAATATATTCCGGTCGAACGTGTTCAAAGCATTGATTAAAAATGTATATATGCGCCGGCTTTAATATCCCGCGAACAATACTTAATACATTTTTAACCCCGTCCGAAATATTAAAACTTTCACTTATTTCAAAATCAAGTTGCTTGTCAAACTTTTTAATATAATCTGCCCCACAAATGTCTTTAAACGTCGTCAAGATTTGTTCGTCCGTCACATCCGGCGCAAGCAATTTCATATTTTCCCGAATGGTCCCCGAAACAAACTTTGGATTATTTTGACAAAGCGAAACATAATCACGCCTCCAAACCGTAGTATTTATTTGTGCAATATCAATATCGTCAAAAATAATCGCACCCGACGTCGGCACTTTAAACTTTAACAACGATTCACAAAGCACGCTTTTGCCACTGTCCATTCCTCCGGCAATAGCCACAATTCCGCCCGACGGAACATTGATACTTATATTCTCATAAATCCGTTTTCCATTTGGCAATTCCAAAGAAAGATTCCTAATGCTTAAATTGTCACTTTTAAATTGTGGCAATTGGCGCAAGCCTTCATCAATCGGCGGGTCGGGCATTTCATAAATCTGGTTAAGTCTTTTCTTTGTAAACCTTGCCCTTGGCAAAAAGTCCACAAAATAAACAAAGATTTGATGGCTACCTTTTCGCAACTTGTCAATATATTGAATCGCAGTGTTCAATGTAACAATTCCTTGCATTTCCCCCGGAGTTAATTCATTCATCGCCCCATAAATAATAATCGCAATCGTAATCATCGTAAACAAAATCATTGTAAAACCTGTGCTCATTGCATGACTTCGCAAAGTCGCGTGCGCTTGTCCCCGCGTAGCGTTAAGTTGCCGTTCAAAATCGCTCGTCCTCTCGTCCGCTTTACCCAAAATCCGAATCTCTTTAACGCCCTTAATCCCGTCTTTTATATTGAAAAATAATTCATCGTAACTTGAAACGCTGTCGGGAATATATTTTTTCCCCATTCGGCGTGTGTTAAAATAAAAAAACAAAATCACAAATGGCAATGCGGCAAAAGCAAACAAAGCATAAGCCCAATTCAAAGTAAACAACATTATAAGTGACCCCAAAATAGCCACAGGGAAATAAACCGTCAAAATCACAAGTTGCCTATTGAACTTTTTCAACCAAGATGTATCATTCATTAAAATCGGCATAATTCGCGCAACGCCAACTTGTTCAATTTGGTCATCACTCAACCTTGACAATTTTTCATATAATCCAACACGAATATTTCTTTGATATCTTGCCCCGTAACTTGACCCCGCATATTCGGACCAAAACTGCACCGCAAAAATCAAAGTAATAAACGTAAAAACCAAAACACCTTGCCAAATCAAAGGCACAATGCTTCGGTTTCCATTTGAAAACTCTTCTTGCGCAACTTTTGTAACATTTTGCAACAAAATGGGAAAATAAAGCGATAACCCTTCAAGGATTACCATGCTTAAAATATAAACAAGCATATATCTGTGAATGCCTTGGTTATACCGAGTTTTCGCCACAAATTAAATTATCATATCCCCAAAAAAGGGGCAAGAGTTTACACACATTTTTATTTTTCTTGCCCCACATTTGACAAATCCCAACCCGCCACGATAAAATACTCCATGACCCCCGAAACCGTCTACACCGCCGTTAAACAAATCCCACGCGGCCGCGTCACCACATACGGCGCAATCGCCCGCGCGTGTAACTGCCCCACCAATTCCCGCCAAGTAGGCAAAATCCTGCACACAAACCCAACACCAATCGTCGTTCCTTGCCACCGTGTAGTCTTTTCAAATGGCGCATTAAGCCCCAATTTTGGCTTCGGCACCCACGGCACCCAAAGAAAACTTCTCGAATCCGAAGGCGTCACATTCACAAACAATCGCGTCAACCGCCAACACTTTCACAACTTTTCGTAAAGTCGATTGGCTTCGCCTACGCTGTTCAAGTCAAATATAGTTTAAAATTTGGTGCGGTCGACTGGACTTGAACCAGCACGAGTTACCTCACAGGCTCCTTAGACCTGAGCGTCTGCCATTCCGCCACGGCCGCATGGTGTAATTATATCATATTCACGAAAACAACGCAACATTGTTTTTCAATTAAGTTTTGCTTTTGCGTATGCAACAATTTCGTCGGGATTCCCGTCTTCAAAGTTTTTCACGCCAAGTTTCTTTGCTTCTTCCGCGCGCCCAATGCAAATTACAACGGCTTCGGGCGTGAAAGCAAAATCTTTGTTCATGACAATTTCGTCAACCACAATTACATTCGCACCGGTTTCACGGTTAATTCGTTTTGCAATTTCGCTTCGCTTTGGGCATTTGACCGTGTAAAGAACCACTTTTTTCATGATTTAATTTATCATTATTGTTTGACATTTGTCAATTGGAAAACGTATCATTACATATGACAGCCAAAGAGCAGTTGATTGAATTGGTGCGGGCGGAAAAATTAAACCCGATTCTTGTTTTGGAAACCATTGACGAAATGGAGCCACCGGATATCGCGGCGGCTTTCGTGGAATTGGATACTCCGGGGGATATAAGACTTTTTCGCATATTGCCAAAATCTATTGCTTCGGACGTTTTTGCGGAATTAAGTCACGAACAACAACAATCCATAATTTCCGCCATGACCGACAAGGAGCAATCTTTCATCATCAATGACCTTTTCGCCGACGATGCGGCGGATTTAATTGAAGAAATGCCGCCGCGCATTGTGACGCGACTTTTGAAAAACGCAACCGAAGAAACCCGAAGCGAAATAAATACTCTCCTGCGCTATCCGGAGGATAGTGCAGGAAGTATTATGACAACCGAATATGTTAGATTAAAAGAAGACCAAACAGTAGACCAAGTATTTGATACTATTCGCAAACAAGGTGTGCACAAGGAAACAATTTATACTTGTTATGTTACCGACGCGGATAGAGTTTTGGTTGGGTTTGTTTCGTTAAAAGATTTAATTTATGCAACGCCAAAAGCGACAATAGGCAACATAATGCACGAAAGCGTAATAAGTTTGAACACAACAAACACGCATGAAGAGACTTCCGCGGCATTTATGAAATATGGCTTTGTGGCGCTTCCTGTTGTGGATTCTGAAAATAAATTGGTTGGAATTGTTACGGTTGACGACGCAATGCGAAGCACGGTTGAAAACACAACGGAAACCATGCAAACCATGGCGGGTGTTAAACACAGTGACAAACCTTATTTGAAAATGGGCGTAATTGAACATAGTCGCAACAGAATCTTGTGGCTTATGTTTTTGATGATTTCGGCAATGTTGACGGGCTTTGTGATAAGTGGTTCCGAAGACGCATTGCTTGCTGTGCCTGCTCTTATGGCTTTTATCCCTATGCTTATGGATACGGGCGGAAATGCGGGAAGCCAAAGTAGCACGCTTATCATTCGCGGAATGGCGGTTGGGGAATTGAGTTTAGGAAATTGGTTGCGGGTTTTGTGGAAAGAAACGCGGGTTGCTCTTTGTTGCGGTTTGGTTTTGGGCACAATCAATTTTGGGCGCATAGTTTTGCTTAATGGTCATGATTCAATGATGTTAAAGGTTGCACTTACGGTTACATTGTCGCTTTGCGTGACAATTTTGATTGCGAAGACGATTGGTTGTATGCTTCCTATGCTTGCAAAATTGGCGCGGCTTGACCCCGCACTTATGGCTGCCCCGCTTATTACAACAATTGTAGATACATTTTCACTTCTTGTTTATTTCGGAATTGCGAAAGCGCTCCTTGGAATTTGATTGACAGTTACATATCAATGCTTTAAAATTAAATCATGGAATTAAAAGGTTCACAAACGGAAAAAAATCTTCGCGAGGCATTCGCCGGAGAATCGCAAGCACGCAACAAGTACACTTACTTTTCAAGCAAAGCCAAAAAGGACGGCTTTGAACAAATCGCGGAATTTTTTAACGATAGCGCGGAAAACGAAAAAGAACACGCAAAGATTTGGTTCAAATATCTTGGCTGGGGACATTTAGATAGCACCCCGAACCATGAAGACACAATTAAAAACTTGGAAGCCGCGGCAAGTGGCGAAAACGAAGAATGGTCAAGTATGTACAAACGCATGGCGGCGGAAGCAAAAAAAGAAGGCTTTAATGAAATTGCCGCGAAGTTTGAAATGGTTGCCGAAATTGAAAAACATCACGAAGAAAGATTTTTGGCATTGCGCAAAAACATTCGAACCAATATGGATTTTACAAAACCCAAAAAACAAATTTGGAAATGCCGAAACTGTGGCTTTGAACGTGAAAATGTTTCGTCGCCGATGACTTGCCCCGTGTGCTCTCACCCGCAATCTTATTTTGAAATCAAACAAGGCAATTATTGACATTTTTCTTTGTCAATGCTATAATGTAAGTAGTGGAACAATCAAAAATTATTATCCCCGATGGTTATGAATCCGTTATATTGCGCGAAGGCGAATACGGCAAGTTAAAATTCGGCGGCGAATTGTTGGATATTTTGGCAACAAGCCGAGAAGTCGGCCCAAGTGACGAGGCTTCGGCTTTGCGCGGGTACAGACTTGGTTTGGAATTAAAAACAAATCTTATGACCGCAAAATACAAAGACGCAGAACCTATCGACATTCTTGTTCACGTTCCCGGCGACAAAGGAATGGATTCGCGCCCCGTCAAAGACGTTTTGAAAAAACAATTCGGCTTCAACAAACCGGATTTGCGACGCGCCGACGAAGCAACAAGCAAAAAATTCAAATGCGTTTACGGAACGGTAAACCCGTTTAGCGAATATCTCTCACCTCTTCCCCAATTTGTTTCCGAAGATTTATTTGCAACCGACCCCGAAAAAATCGGCACAAACGCCGGCGCATTGAACAGATACGTTCGCTTCTTGGCGAAAAACTTCCACGGCATGAAAGCATACAATCCGCAAGTTTTCACGGGCGATTTTTCAAAGGAAAGTTAAATCGTCGCCGCTTTTTTGAACTCTTATAACATTGCTTCTGGGGCTCTCTCTCGTGGGTTGGCGCGCGTTTAAATCGCCCGTGTAATAAACGGAAATTGTGTTTTCGCCTTCGGCCAAATAATAAAGATAAAACGTGGCATTTGGGATAAAGTTCACTTTTTCATTGTTAATCCAAATCATAGTTGAGCCAAGAGTAAGACCCTCGTTACCTTTGTTTTCCGTCAATTTTATACCGTTTTCAATGCCTTCGCCCGCCGCGTTAAATGCAATTGTCGGCGCAAGCAAAGTTATCGCAGGGTTTGAAGAAATGTTTTGTTGCTCCCAACGCGCATAAACGGTTGTGGATTCGGTGAAAACTTGCAATTCAAAATCAATCTTTACACCAAGTTGCTTTTTGAAAAACCAACCTACAAAAGTATATTCGCCCCGAATCGGGTCGGTTGGCGCGGAAACTTTGCCCAAATGGTTCGCGGGAACAACGGTCACGGCCGGCATTCCGACATAATTTCTATCGAAAGTTATATAAATCGGCGCGGGAAATTGATGTTCGCCTTCGTCGCCACCATCGTCGCCGTCGCCTTCATCGTTTCCGCCTTTTGCACCACACCCAACCAAAAACGGAGCCACCGAAAAACAAACCAAAACGCAAAATGTCAATAATACTCTTTTGAATATCGCCATTTTTAAATTTCCTTCATCCTTTGCAACAAAAGCGCCTTGTTCGGGCCCTTGATTTTTTCAATGTATTCCAAAAGAAGTGTTTTTTGCTTTTTGTTAAATTGCGGAACACGGGTTTGATTTTTTACACAAGATTGATTAAACGCAGAATCCACAACCGCGCGCATTGTATCATTGAAATCCAAATAAGTATTCGCACGCAACACGGAAAGCATTTTTCCCGCTTCGTCGGTTTTATTTGCAACAATAAATGACGCAAGAAACGAAATAACATTTTCCATTCCCGCATGGGGCGAAGAAAAAATTAACTTTTGCAATGCCCCGTTCTCGGCAATTTCTGTTTTGGCTTTTTGTTCGCTTGCCCGCATAAAAACGTCAAGCCCTTCATTCACAACCCCTGCCCCGCAACCACGACTTAATGCAAACTCCCACATATCAAACGCCGTTGTAAAATCAATGGCGACAAGTTCCATAAGGTTTTTAATGTGCTCGCCGACGCCCGAGCCAATTTCGGTAATCAATTCGTATTTGCGTGTTGTCTTTTGGTTCATAAGTTAGTATATCTAAATCTATTGACAAAAGTCAACCATTTATGATATAATGTAACCATGGTAGAAGAATTTATTGTGGAAGATTCCATCGGGAAACCAAAGAGCAAAGACGCGTGCGAAAAGTTCAAATCATTGCGCGGTGCGGACGGAAGCGCAGCAATAAGCCGTAGCAACGTCGAACCAAAAACAAAATATAAATATCCGCACAGTGGCGGAATGTATACACCGCAAACTGAACGCGAAATTAAACGCGAAGAAGAACAAACTCGCGCTTAATAATTCAACTCTGCGTTGACTTTTTGTCAAAAATATAATATAATGTAATTACGGCGCTTGATATTTAATTTTTGCGCAAGCGACAAAAATTAAATATCGTTGCCTCGCTTCGCTCGGCACGATAGAAAACTGGTAATTCAGAGGTCTGCAAAACCTCCATAGTGAGTTCGATTCTCACTCGTGCCTCCAATGAAAATACCGTCATCTTTGGTCGAGTATTTATTTCCAAACTTCACTTGTTTGGTGTGCAAAACGGAACTTTTTTCGCCCATGCAACCGCATCTTTGCAACAAATGCGCCGAAAAATTGCCAATAAATACCCAACCCGTCACGCTTGTCAACCGCGACGAAAAACAATATTTCACAAAAGCCGCCGCCGCATTCATTTATGAAGAGCCAATAAAAAGTCTCATTTTGGAATTGAAATACAACGCAAACGGACTTGTCGCCCAAGCCGTCGCGCCATTCATGGCTGCGGCAATCTTAAAAGAACTTTCCATTCCGCCTGCGCTCGCCACCCGCGCAAAAGTAAAAACCAAACCAATTCTTATTCCCGTTCCGCTTTGCGCAAAGCGACAAAAAGAGCGCGGATACAACCAAGCCGAATTATTGGCGAACGAAATTGGGCGATATCTTGATTTGCCCGTGGACACAAAAATCTTGAAAAGAATCAAAGCCACAACGGTTCAAAAGAACATGAATGTGCGCGAGCGTGCCGACAATTTACGCGACGCTTTTGCCGTTTCGGATAAAATCGCGTGTAAGGGCAAGACTTTCATTCTAATCGACGACGTGTTCACGACCGGAGCCACCCTCAATGAATGCGCCAAAGCCCTTAAAAACGCAAATGCGCGCCAAATTGACGCGGTTGCTTGCGCACGGGTATGGCACGAACAAAATTAACCCAATTGCAATGTCAATTCCGCAATGCGTGATTGCAAATTGCTTATTTGCGTTTCATATTGTCGCCTTACCAACCGCACAAGCCCCATAAACAAATTAACGATATCTGCATCGCTTAATTGTGGTTCTTGTGTTGGCATTTTGATTATGTTGTTTTCCATGCTTTGATTATTGACATTATTTTGCAAAGTAATCTTTGAACTTTTTGCCCGGTTTAAATTGTGGAACAACCCGAGCAGCAATTTTAATTGTTTCCCCCGTCAATGGATTGCGTCCGGTTCGAGCAGGTCTTTTGTGCAAAACAAACTTGCCGAATGGAAACACAACTTCGTCGCCTTTTTTCAAAACCTCGGCAATCGTTTCCCATTCAATGTCGATGATGTTGCCAACGTGCTTTGGCGTTTCGTCAACTTTCTTTGCAACTTTTTCCGCGAATTCGTCTTTTCTCATTTTATTTTTCCCCTTTGTCTTGGTTGAATTATTTCCAACCACAATTTTATTAAACCGCAAAAAACCAAATAAAGCAAACGAAATTACCATGTAATTTTCAAAGTTGACAATTTGGGAAGAAGAGATATAATAGTTTCATGCGGAAACGTCTTTACATCGATACTTCGGTTATTAGCCACTTGTTCGCCGACGATGCCGAAGAAAAAAGACAAGACACAATCCAACTTTGGAAAGATTTAAAGTTGGGGAAATTTGATGTTTATATTTCCGATGTAGTTTTATATGAAATATCAAATTGCAAAGAGCCACGCCGCACCGATATGCAAAAAAAGTTAGAAGAAATAAAATACGAAATTTTAGAGCCTTCAAAAAGTGCAGAACTTTTGGCAAACGAATATATAAAAAGCGGGGTGTTACCGAAGAAATCAATGGCAGACAGCGAACATATTGCGCTTGCAGTTGTTGCGGGTTGCGATATTATTGCTTCATGGAATTTTAAACATCTTGTGAATTATAAAACTGTTGACGGCGTAAAATTTGTAAATGCGACCAATAATTATTACAAAGAGATTGCGATAATGCCGCCAAGTATGCTTATTGAAAAGGAGGATAAAAATGGAAAGTAAAGCAATGACAGAAATATGGGCAGTCAAAGAAGACCTTTCAAATCGTCTTTCAAAAATGACTTATGAAGAAAAGTGCGCACTTTTTAATGCGGTGCACACAGAACATGAAAAAAATTGTGTGTGCAGTTACAAAAGACTTTGTTTAGGAAATAAGTAATAATTTATTGCGCAAGATACAATGTGCGGAGACACGGTTTTTTGACGGGCGCGGCGGTTTTGGCGGTTGCGGGGATTTTGTGCAGACTTATTGGAGTTGTGATTCGAATCCCGCTTGCAAATATTGTTGGGAATTACGGCATGGGGATTTATCAAATGGTGTTTCCGCTTTATGCTTTGTTGTTAATTATTTCAAGTGCGGGTGTGCCGGTGGCGATTTCAAAAATGGTTGCAAAAGAAGGAAACACGGGCGAGAGCCGCAAGATTTTATTGAATGCGGTTGTGTTGCTTGGATTTATTGGGCTTGTTGTTTCGGCACTCTTTGTGATTTTTTCGTATCAAATTGCAGCTTTTCAAGGCAACAAAAATGTCGGAATAATTTATATCGCAATTGCCCCAAGTGTATTTTTAGTTTGTGTAATTTCGGCAATTCGCGGATATTTTCAAGGGCTTCAAAACATGGTTCCAACGGGTTTAAGTCAAGTTTTGGAACAAATTATTAAATTGGTTTTTGCGCTCTCTCTTGCTTTGTGGCTTGTGCATTATTCAATCATTTGGGCAGTCTTTGGTGCAATTTTAGCAGTAACGATAAGTGAAATTGTGGCTCTTATCTTTTTAATAATTTTATATTTATTCAGTAATAAAAAGTATTTGAATGTTCAAGTCAAAAAATTATTAGACTTTAAACTCATGTTAAATATTTTGAAGCAATCCATTCCAATCACGTTGATGAGCGCAATTTTCCCACTCATTTTGGTTTTGGACAGTATGTTTGTTATAAAGATGTTGGGCGGCGGCAAAACCGCGACGCAACTTTTCGGAATCCAAAGCGGTGCGGTGCACACGATGATAAATCTGCCCGCGGTGTTGGCAATTGCGCTTGCAACGGCGGTTGTGCCGGCGGTTTCGGCACTTATAAAAGCGAAAAAGACGGCGGAATTACGCAAAAAAATGGCACTTTCCGTGGCAATTATAGTGGTTTTATCGATGTTTTTTACCACAATTTACATGATTTTCCCGCGCCAAATACTTGATTTATTATATCACAAAGCCTTTTTGGAAGCACCGGAACAATTGAATCTTGCCGTCAAGTTAATGCGCATTGAATCGGCTCTTATATTTTTAATGGGGATTTCCGCGGTTTTTACGGCAATGTTGCAAGGCGCCGACAAAGCAAAGTTGCCTTTGATTGCGCTTGGGATTGGGGGGCTTGTAAAGATTTTATTTCAATTTGGGCGGTTGGGGGATTTGGGAATAATGGCGGTTTCAATTGGAAATGTATTGTGTTTTGCAATTGCGGCCGGACTTAACACTTATTTTGCATTGCGCAATTTTTAACGCATCTTTTCTTTGATTATTTTTTTTACTTTTTGAACTGTGTTATCAATTTTTTTTCTTGGCAAGTCAAATATTTTGCTTATTTCTTCGTATGTAAAGCCTTCGATATAAGAATTAAAAATTGCGCGGTCAATTTCGGCAACAGAGTTTAAAAGGATTTTTTTAATTTCAATCAATTTAATTTCGTCGTCAAAGTTAATTTCGCTTTGCATTGTTTCATCATTGAATTGCGCAGGTGTGTCGTGAGTTTTTCGCAACAAATCAATGAAACGATTTTTAATTACATGGGTTGCATAGGCGTCAAACGGAACACCTTTTTTATTGTCAAAAGTTTTTTCTGCTTTGATAAAAGCAAGGTTGCCTTCTTGAACTAAATCTTCTTCCCTTAATTGTGGTGTGGCATATTTTCGGGCAAGCGCGCGGATAAGTCTGTCATTCATTTTGCATTCCTTTGGCGATTGACTTCGTACAAAACCATTGCGGTTGCATTTGCAACATTTAAACTGTTAATTTTTCCGAACATTGGAATTGAAACGCGAGCGTCGCAAAGTTGGCGGGTCAAATGCTTTACTCCGGTGTTTTCGCCACCCATGACAATGGCGATTGGTCCGTTCAAATTGGTTTTTGAAATATCCATTCCGTCGGCTTCGGCGGCAAAAATCCAAAAGCCTTTTTCTTTTAACATTTCGATTTCAGTATTTATGTTTACAACTTTGCAAATTTGCATATGTGCCGCCGCCCCGGCCGAAACACGCACAACGGTTTCATTCACGCTTACCGCGCGATTTTTGGGGATTATGATTCCGTCAACGCCCATGCATTCGGCGGTTCGAATTATGTTTCCGAAATTATGCGGGTCTTCAATTCCGTCCAGAATTAACAAAAGAGGTTGGCTTCCTTTTTTGTATGCGGCATTTATAATGTCATCAATTGTTACATATTGAAAGTCATTCACAAATGCGATAAAGCCTTGGTGGTTTTTGGATTTGGATAATCTGTCAAGCCCCAATTTGTCCACGAATTGATATTGCACACCGCTTTGTTTAATTTTATTGATAAGCACTTGGTCGGTTGCGCCCTTTGAAATCATGACTTTATCAACGGTCGCAGCGCCTTCTATGCATTCATATACCGCATTTTTCCCTTCGACAATCATTCGTTTGATTCACCTTTTTTAATTACTTCAAGTGCTTCTTTGGCGCTTTTGTTGCCCTTTTCGGCGGATTTTTCATAATATTCTTGCGCCTTTTTTATGTTTTTTGGAATGCCGAGCCCTTCGAAATACAATGTTCCCAAACCAAACAATGCGTCGGCGTCGCCTTCGTCCGCCGCGCGCGAATAATAATCAAGAGCCGCAGCGAAGTCTTGTTCAACTCCGCTTCCGTAATGATAACAATAGCCCAAACTGTACGATGCGGAAATCGAGCCCATTTCGGCGGCGCGGGTGTAATATTCGACGGCTTTTGCGAAATCTTGGTCTGTGCCGGTGCCTTTGAAATAACACGCGCCGAGATTGCAAATTGCGTCAATGTTTCCTTGCTTTGCCGCAAGTTCGTAAAATTGCACGGCTTTTGCATAGTCTTGGTCAACGCCTTCGCCGTTGAAATAACAATAGCCCAAATAATATTGTGCGTCGGCGCAACCCGCGTCGGCGGCGGTTTTGTAAAGTTCGACCGCGCGATTGTGGTCTTGGGGAAGTCCCGTTCCAAAATCATAACAGTAGCCCAAATAATATTGCGCGTCGGGATTTTTCATTTCCGCCGAGCGGGCAAATAATTCAACGGCTCTGTTTATATCTGCGGAAGTTCCAAAGCCGTTATACAAACAAAAGCCCAAATTGAATTCGGCAACCGTATGATGTTGTTTTACCGCCATTTCATACAATTTAACCGCGGTTTCATATGATTGGCGCACGCCCAAGCCATGAAAATAACAAAAGCCCAAATTGCATTGAGCGTCGGCATTCCCGCCGTCCGCCGCGCGGGTGTATAAATCAATTGCGCGGTCGATATCTTTTTCAACTCCGCGTCCGTAATAATAACAAAAGCCCAAATTGTATTGCGCGGCGGCGTTTCCCGCATTTGCCGAGCGCGTGAAATATTTGATTGCTTGTTCAATGTCTTGCGCCACGCCATGCCCGTAAAAGTAACACGAGCCCACGTCAAACATTGCAAGCGGGTCGCCCGTTTGTGCCGCTTTTTCGTACCATTCAAAGGCTTTTTTGTAATCTTGCTCGATGCCTTTGCCAGTGAAATAACAATAGCCCAAATTACATTGCGCTTCGGAGTATCCGTCGGCGGCGGCTTTTTGGTATAATTCGACGGCCCGTTCGCGGTTTTGTTCCACGCCACGACCTTTGAAATAACAATAGCCCAAATAATATTGCGCCGCGGAATAACCCAATTCGGCACTTTTCGCGTACCATTCAACCGCTTTGGCGTAATCTTCGGTGATGTGCCCAAGAGCAAAGTAATAATAATTGGCGAGAGCGCATTGGGCATAAACTTCCCCGCGATGTGCGGCGGCGTCAATTGCGGGATAAGCAAGGGTATAAAGTTTTTTTGATTTGGTTAAATCTTTGGGTGCGCCGTGACCTTCTTTGTAACAAGTTGCAAGCATATACAAACATAGACCGCTATTTTTGCTTTTGCTGCCTTCGGTGAACCATTCAAAAGCCATGTTATAATCCCGTCCAAGTCCGTTCTCGCCCCGATAAAGCGCACGCCCGACAAGATAGCACGCGATTCCGTCACCGCCTTTCGCCATTTCGATTTGGTCTTCAATATTGATTTCCACACATGATTGTAACATACAAATAGTTATGGACACAATTAAATTAAAGATAATTTTTGACGGCGAGATAAAATTAAACGGCGAGGTTGTGCAAGCCCCTTTGGAAATGACTTGGTTTCCGAACACAGATTTAACAATTGAAACAAAATATGAAAAGATATTTTTCAATTCCGCAACCGATGCGACGATTACTCCGAAAGTTCCGGACAAGAAACTTGAATTCATCGCGGACGCGAATGTGCGATTGGCGAAAAATAATCTCGCCCATTATGTAATTATCAACGACCGTTACGCGGTCAAGTTGCCAAGCAGCATTTTTGAGACGAAGGGTTGACTTTTACTCAAATAAACCGCCCGTAATTCATTCCGCCATATATCGCGCGCATGAAAATTGCGGTATCTTTTTCAACTTTAAAAAACACCAAATAATTATCAACGACAATTTTGCGATATGATTTATAAATCGGATAAATGCTTGGGGTATCACACGCGCTTTGTATCGCAAGATAAAACTTGTCAACCAATTTTTCCGCCGCTTGCGGATTAAAAAGAACATCTGCAATGTATTCAAAAATCAAATTGAAATCTTTTTTAATTTCATCGGTGAGCATTCGCTTTAAAGCCATACTTTGCCCTCATTTGTTGAAAATACTCGTCTGCGTCACTTGGTTTCTTGCCACGAGAAAGATTTGTTTCGGCTTCGCCGAGTTTTTTATCAACGTGCGTCCAAAACTCTGCGTCTGTGCGCATTTCGGTCTCTTTTTTCATTGCAACTGCCATACCTTCATATTATCAAAATTATGCCGAAAGTCAAGAATAATTAACCGATTGCTCTGCGCGGTCAAGTTGCCAAGCAGCATTTTTGAGACGAAGGGTTGACAACTTGGGCGGCGCGTGATAGATTAAAATATGGAAAAAGAAATTGGATATTGGGGTGCAAAAGAAGAACGAGAAAATAACGCAATTTTGGACGGCGCAGATTATAATTTTTACAACGAGTGGGGAATTGCATGGAAAGAAGATTCCATCAAGAAATTGGGCAAAACCCCAAGAGAAGTTGCATATTTAAGACGCAGCAATATTTTGGAATCACACAAAAATAGCGCATTGAGAAAGGTTTTAGTAAACGAAGAAATCGGCAAGGGTTGGTAATTTTAACCAAGCAAAATTTTTGAAATAGTATATAAATCGGTGCTGCGTTCTCTGCCCGTTAATTCCACGCGAATGGCTTGGGTAAATTCGCGCACGTTTTTGAAGCCGAATTCCGTGGCGCGTGATTTGCATTCGTTGAACCAAATGTCCTTGTCGCATGCCCCGTCAAGCAAAGTTTTATACTTTTCCAAAAGTTTTGACATTTTCACGGGGCGGAACAAATAATCAAATTCGGTTTCGACGTCGGCGTATTTCACAATGTCTTTGCGCGGGCGTTCGGTTCCACGGTCAATGTTTAAAAGCGTCTTTATGTTGTCATATTGGGCTTTTGAAAACTTGTCCGAATAGAATGCCTTGATTTCGGTCATAAGTTCGTCTATTTTCATCTTTGCGATATAATTCATAGAGATATTGTTAAGTTTATCCCAATCGAAAAGAGGGCTATTGGAGCCGATTTTTTCAAAGCGGAAATGAAAATCTTTCCAATGCGCATTTGGGTTTTGCGTGCGCCACATTTCATAATCCGTGTTGTAAATTGTGAGCAAGTATTCAACTATCGCGTCGGTTGGATAGCCGACAGACAAAAAGTGTTGAACAAGTGCCTCTTTGTCTTTGCGTTTGGAAAGTTTTCTCTTGTGTCCGTCTTCCATAATACAAATGACGGGCATATGCGCGTATTGCCAAGGCGTTTGCCTTGTGCCGTGAATGGCTTCGTAGATTTGAATGTGTTCGGCGGTGCTTGGAAGCCACTCTTCCCCACGCACGACATGAGTGGTCCCCATTGCTAAATCGTCGACGATATGCGCCAAATTATACGGCGGAATGCCCGTTGATTTCAAAATAACGGGGTCGCGGTCAAGCGCGGGCAAGAGCATGTTTCCTTTGATTAAATCCACAAACTTAATCGGTTCGGCTTCCAGATTACTGCGCAACCGCACGCAACCTTCTTCTTCGTAAGCCTTGCCCGCTTTAACAAGTTTCTCGGCGGCGGCTTGGTATAACTTGCCGCGAGTTGATTGATACGGAATATTTTTCTTGTTTGCAAAGGTCAAGCCGAAACGCTCGAACGCTTCGATAAAGCGCAAATCCGCGCCGTCAACTTGGCGTTTTTGGTCGGTGTCTTCAATGCGAATGTTGAAAATGCCGCCCATAGATTTGGCAAGCATATAATTCACAATCGCCATTCCCAAAGAGCCGATATGTAATTCGCCGGTCGGGCTTGGCGCAATTCGTAAAGTTGGGGTTGGTGCAATTCGTAAAGTTGGGGTTGGTTTTTTTGTAGCCATAAAAAAAGATAACACGTTTCAAAAAAAGGCGCAACAAAAAAGGGGTTATTCCCCTTTGTATGTGAATTGCATATTTTGTTGTTGTTCGTCGCGTTCAAAATTAAGCAATGCCTTCGCGGCGTCTTGATGCGCTTTTGAACCTTGCGCTTTGTTGCTTTCAATTGCGCATTTTGCCAAAAGCGCTTGATATGTTGCATTTTTATTTTGTTCCATGATTATTCCCCCGCTTCCTTTTCAAGGACTTTTTTCAATGCTTTCTCGTTATTCTCTTGCCAAAGTTTTTCTTGCTTTGCGCGGGTAACTTCCCAAACTTTTTTGTCTTTGGTGTGATATTCGTTAAGGAAATCAAACCCCGCTTCTTTTTCAATCTCTGCGTGGTTCTTGTGTTCCAAGTCGTTGAAATATTTTAATTCTTCCATGCTCTTATTTTACCACAAAATATTGAAAAAGTCAATCTCTTTTTAAAGTGGCAATTTCTCTTCGCGTAATTTTGTAACTTGGGTTAATGCTTCGTTAATTGCGGCGATGCACAAATCTTCCAACATTTCAACGTCGTCGGGGTCAACGGCTTCGGGTTTTATTTTCAAATTGATTAACTCGTACGCCCCCGTCATTTCAACCGTCACCATTCCGCCGCCGCTTGTCGCTTCGATTGCGGTCTCGGCAAGGTCTTCTTTGATTTTTTCTATTTGCTTTTGCGCCTCTTGGGCTTGACGCATCATTTGTTGCATATTTCCACCCATGTTGAAATTTTTTGCCATATTCAATTGTACACCCGCAATCTTGACTTTTGCAACAAATTGTGTTAAAATATGGCAATGGATTTTAACATAGACGAAGTGCGTACCGATATTTTAAAAGCAAAGGAATACCTTGGGGCGAAACACCCGTTATGTGAATTGGAAAAATTGGGCGAAGGCACACATTCAAAAGTGTACAGATTAAAATCTGTTGCGCTCAAACATCTTTTTTGTGGCGAGCCACCTTTGAAACAAGACCAAATCACCGCGGGCGAAGAAGCAATCAAACGCAAATACAATTTCGCACCTTATCTTGAAACAATGAAAGACCCAAAATGCAAAGACAGAAACTTTGCTTTTTCACCTTGCCTTGACGGATTAAGAATGTGGGATTTGCACGCGGACGCCATGGTTAAAAATCTTGGGGCGACGGGCATGGAAGAATATTATAACAATGGTTTGGGGCTTCGTTCTCTTGGATTTCGCGCGGACATAAATCCGTCAAACTTTATTGTAACGCCACGCGCAATAAATTATATAGATATGTTTTTTGAAACAAAAATTGATTACAACCCAAACAAAGTTTTAGAGCGTCTTACAAAAGCCGTTTTATGGGCCGACCAAGTGAGCCATTGTTTCAACATTAAAAACAATTTCCCCGAAATCGCCGACAATATGCGCACGGCATTAAACCATTTCAAAGACAACGGTGGCGCCCTTACCGCTTTAACCGATTATGAAACCGACGGCACACTTATTCTATAATCAATTTGTCGCCGAATAATTTTTCCAATTTTTCCGCAAGTGTAAGTTTTGTGTGGTGTGGTCGCGGATTTTTTATGATAAGGTTTTGTGGCAACAAAGATTTTTCTTTTTCAACCAAAGCGCGAACCGCAGGATTTGCAACAGTAAGCGTTATATTTTCCGCCGTAAACGTCACGGGTAAATTGGAAATTGCGTTGACAAGAACCATTTCGTTTTTGTCGCGCAACGCCCGCAATGTTTTCGCCCAAGCAATTTGCGTATCCATTTCAACCCACCGCGGCAACCAAGCAAGCGTTTTCAAAATGACTTTTGGGGTCAAGTGAGTTTTTTATATTCGTTTCTAACTCGCAAAAGGTTTTAAATATTTGCCCAACATTTTCATTTGCAATCACGGAAATAAAGTTTTTAACAAGCATATTTGTGTTAATCCCGCTTTGGAAAATCTTGTCAACAATCTTTTTAATGTCATTTGTTTTTTTTGCAACAATTGCATCGTAAAGCGATTTTAAAATCTTGTCATCAACCGTTCCTAAAATTGTCGCAACATCGGATGCGGTAATTTCTTTCCCGCCACAATAATTCATTGCCGTTTCCGCATAAGAAAGCGCATCCCGCACCGACCCGCAGGCGGCGCCTGCAAGCGATAAGACTGCTTCCGTGGTGACCGTTACGTTTTCTTTTTTCAAAATCTTTGTCAAAAGTTTTGAAATGTTTTCCGTTGAAACCGCGCGGAAATCAAATCTTAAACAACGGCTTTGAACCGTAGGCAACAACTTGTGCGGTTCGGTTGTACACAAAATAAAAACAACATAAGAGGGTGGTTCTTCCAAAGTTTTCAAAATTGCGTTAAACGCACTTCCGGAAAACATATGAACTTCGTCAATAATGTAAACTTTGTATTTTCCAACCACGGGCGGATATTTCACGCGGTCAACAATTTCACGAACATCTTGCACAGAATTATTACTTGCCGCGTCAATTTCAAAAGTATCAATCTCACTTGTCAATGTCTTTGCCAAAATCTTTGCTACCGTGGTTTTCCCCGTGCCTCGTGTTCCGCAAAATAAATAAGCGTGGGAAATTCTGTCGGCTTTGATTTGGTTTTGTATTGTCTTCGTTATATGGTCTTGCCCAATTACTTCGGCAAAACTTTTCGGGCGATATTCGCGATAAAGACTTTTCACAAATCAAATATACGCGAAATTAACCCGAAAAGCAAGTAAGTAAGCAAAAATAATTAAACACATGATAACTTCAAAAATTACTTTTGCTCGTTTAAACTTTAAAAATGTTTTCGCAACAAAAAAACTTAAAAACAAAAACAAAGCCCCAGAACAAAACCACAAAATCTGAAACAAAACAAAGTTCATATTATTTAAACATATTCTTGAATGACCACTTTTTAGACACATTGTTTGTATATTTAATACTGTTAATTGTGCCCCTGATTTCCATTGTTCCCGCTTTTAAATCCAATTGCTCCACAGACAATCCCGCCCCACCAATTATCACTCCGCCATTTTCCAAAACCAAAACAACACTGTGTGCTTCACTTGATTTTACTTTTTTTACTCCTGTCAAAGCAAGGTCATTTCTTTTTCCCAAACTTAAATTGTGTTCCATGTATTTATATATGTTATTAAATAGTAAATGTCTTATTATGAGGCTTTTCCCTATGGTTATGTGGATATCTTATATAAAAAATATACTCCAACACCCAAAATAACCCCAATTCCACCCAAAAGCGCCAATATTTTCCACAAACTCTTTGGAGACTTTCCCACAATTTTTCCACTTATCCCATTTATGAAAAAGTCCCACTTCTTACCTTTGAACTCGTGCTCGGCTACATAAACGGGCAAAAGAACATAACTTCCTTTCTTTTCTTCAAATGAAGTTACCAAGTCAAGTTTTGAAATGAACTCTGCATTGTGGCGCTCTTTTATTTTCTTTTCCAAATCTTTTTTTACATATTCCGAAAAAGATTTTATTCCGTCGTTAATGTCTTGCGAATAATATTCCGTGTTAATTCCACTTATGTATTCCGGCTTGAAAGGTTTAACCGACATCAATTCAAAAGGTTTCAACTTTGCAAAGTTTTTTTCATCAACCGTGTCGCCCGCGGTAACCAAAATGTCTTTGTAAGATTGATAATATTGCCCCGATTCGGTACTGTATTCCACGCGCGTTCCTGTGTAAGATTTATTATCCGCCCAATATGTGTATTTCACATTTCGCCCAAACGAAGCCGAATAATTTGATTTTGTTTCCGCCGAAAAAAGCCATGCTGGAATATAAAGTTGTGTTATATCGTCGGGCTTAAACATTTTGGGTGCAACATGATTTTTAACAAGCCATGATTTAAAAAGTTCTTCTGCTTTTGCGCGGTTTAAAGCAAACGGTAAAATTAAATCCGGATTGATTCCGTCGCCACCGCTTTGCAAAACAATATCGGGACTTCCACAAAAGGAACATTTGTTTGAAAAGCCTTTCCCCGTCACGGTTTCTGTTGCGCCACAATTTCGGCATTTGTAAATCTTTGCTTCAAGTGCATTTTGATTTCCAAAATCGCAATGCGTACATTTATACGAATCCGAACCCAAATCATATTTTAACAATGCACCACAATTCGGGCATCGTTTCATTTGCGTCGCTTGTTGTTCTTCCATTGAATGCCCCCAAGTATATTTTGCACTGCTTTTGCCGTTTCGTCAATTGTTCCCGCCGTTGAAACCATGTAATCCCATTCGTCTTTTGTTGAATGTCTGTGCTCATATTCGTCAAGCCTTAATTTAATCTCTTCATCTGTGTCGCCGCGAAGTTTAATTCTTTCCCGAATTGTTTCTTTCGGTGCGGTTAAAAAGATTGACACAATCGCATCGCCATAAGCCCGCTTTAATGCACGCAATCCAATTATATCTGGTTCCTTAATCGGGATTTTCCCGCGCGACATGATTTCGTCAATTATTGTTTTGCTCATGCCTCGGTAAGTTCCAAAGATATGTGTGTGTTCAAAAATGTCGCCACTTTCCAATTTTTTTAAAAAGGTCGGCACATCAATAAAAAAATAAGTCTTTCCGTTTTCTTCGTTTGGTCTTGGCGTGCGCGTGCAAAAAGACGGCACTTTTTCAAATCGGTTCGGTTCGTCACTTATAAGCCGTTTGATAAGTGTGTCTTTTCCGACACAACTTGGGCCACCGATAACAAGAATGCTCTTTTGCATTCCACATTTTACCATGGGATTATGTGAAAATGCAAATGAAAAATCTCTTGAAACGGCTCGTTATTATTTTGAATTATCTTAAAGGACTTCATGTCTTTGGTTATGATGCGAATAGCATTAAAGATTTCATTCAACACATTATTGGGGCAATCCACAATGTTTTTATAATGTTTTTTTGGAACAACCAACAAATGCCCCGCCCTTTCCGGCTTTATTGTCAAAAATGCAAAAACATTTTTGTCTTCATAAACCTTTGTGCTTGGGATTTTCCCCGCAACAATTTTGCAAAACAAACAATCTCTTTCCAACTCTTCACTTAATTTTTTCGCCGACATATGCCACCAAATCTTTTATCTTAATCCTTTCTTGCTTCATAGAATCCCTGTCGCGTACCGTCACGCTCTCATCTTTTTCCGTCTCAAAATCCACAGTCACACAAAAAGGCGTCCCAATTTCATCTTGGCGTCTGTATCTCTTTCCAATGCTACCGGTCTCGTCATAAGTTGCCATAAAATGCTTTGATAAATCTCTGTAAATCTTATCGGCGGCTTCCCCTTGCTCTTTCTTTTGCAAAGGAAGCACGCAAACTTTATAAGGCGCCAATCTTGGGTGGAAATGCAAAACAATTCGGGTGTCATCTTTGTCAAGTTTTTGTTCTTCATAGGCGTCCGAAATTACCGCCAAAAATAATCTGTCGCAACCATGCGAACTTTCAATCACTGTGGGCAAAAACTTTTCATTTGTCACGGGGTCTGTGTATTCAAGATTCTTTCCACTTACTTTTTGATGTTGCCCCAAATCCCAAGTCCCCCTATGGTGTGTTCCGCCAATTTCGCCAAAGCCAAAAGGAAACTCGTATTCCATATCGCAAGCCATTTTTGCATAATGACAAAGATTTTCGTGGTCTTTGAACCGAAGTTTCTTTTTGTTTAAATTAAGTCTTTGGGTGTAAAAATCCATTGCTTTGGCTTTGTATTCCTTATATGCTTTCTCGCTTTCTTTTTCACGGCAAAAAAATTGATGTTCCATTTGTTCAAATTCAATTACCCGAAAAATAAAATTGCCCGGAGTAATTTCATTTCGAAACGCCTTTCCAATTTGCCCAATTCCAAACGGCACACGAAGACGCATACTTCTTTGCACATTTTGATAATCCACGAATTGATTTTGAGCGGTTTCAGGACGCATATAGATTAAATCGTCTGTACCGCCTTCAATTACGCCACGTTGCGTTTTGAACATAAGATTGAATTGGCGTATTGGCGTCCACTCTATCTTGCCGCAAATGGGGCATTTAACGCCATTTTCGGCTATCCATTTTTCAAGCCATTCATTTGATTTGTTATCAGGGTTCACTTTGCCTTTGCTTGCCACCTCGATTAACTTGTCTGCTCTGTGTCGGGTTTTACAAGCCTTGCAATCCATAAGTGGGTCGGAAAAAGATGAAACATGGCCCGAAGCAATCCAGACCTTTGGATTCAAAAATATTCCACCGTCAAGACCAACACTATTGTCATTTTCTTGCACAAACCATTTCCACCATTCGCGTTTAATGTTGTTTTTTAATTCAACACCCAAAGGGCCATAGTCCCAAGTATTTGCAAGCCCGCCGTAGATTTCGGAACCCGCAAACACAAAGCCGCGGTTTTTGCACAAATTGATTATGTGGTTCATTATGCAAATATATTAACCTTGAAATTGTTTTTTGTAAAGAGTTTCTCGTCAAATGCGCAAGCAATGTTGTAATAAATACTTATGTTTTCAACCAAGTCTGCTTGGACACCATTTCCAATTGTGATTTCATTGCCAAGTTCATGTCCAAATAACAAAAGTGTGTTTATGTCGTGGTTTGGTGTAGTGTTATAATCGGGTTGCGAATTGCGCCCATAGATTGTGAATAATTCTTTGTAAGAAAAATTATCATATCCGTCACGCGCCGAATCAAAAAACAATTCGCCCCATATTTTAAACTTGATTCTTATTCTGTATTTTGCTTTTCCATAATAAGTTCCATTTGGCACAAAGAACTTTGTTTCAACGCCCTTAACTCCCCCAACCCAAACCCCAAAGTTTTCCCAAGAAGAAACTTCCAATTCCGATATCAATTCAAAATCTTCGTCATTCAAAACAATTCTTACATAAATTGTTGCAATGTTTTTCCCGTCCGCCAAAACGGTAATTTTTATATCTTCAACTCCGATTGAAGGATTTGGATTACTGAACCCATATTTTCCGTCCACAATTTTCAAATTGATTATTGCCGTATCCCCCGCCCGAATGGAAGATTTTTCAAACCCAATAAAAGGACTGTTGGTTTGAAATGTGATTTGTGTTTTTGCACCCACAGGATTTGCAACCGTTTGAATAAATGTTTGCTTTTTCGAAATGGTTAAATAATACGCATCAAGATATGGAACAGGTTGACCTGTTCGCGAAATACCCGTGTAAGTTTGCCGATAAACAAGACTTTCGCCAATAAAATCAATGCTATTAAACTTTCCTGTGTTCATTTTTGGCACAACATTCATTAAAAGCCCAATGAAAAAAATCATAACCGAAAACCCAACCAAAGACCACGATATAATCTTCCCTTTTCGGGAATTGCCAAAGTTAAGGATTTTGCTTGCGATACTCATAACTCAAATATTAGTATATACGATTCCGATGGATAATCCAAAAGATTTTTTGGTATTTCAACATCTTCATGAAAGATAATTGTAAAGTAATCATATTTTGCTTTGTCAAGATATTGGATTGTTCCATAAAGATAAAGATTAAACATCTTGTCAATTTCAATATTTACAAAAAGCCCATGTGCAATTTCATTTTTCCCAACCAAAAAGTTTTTAAAATACCCGCTTTCATCAATCAATTCCCAAATATCATCTCTTGTATGTTTAAAAGTAAAAGAAGCCAGATATTTGGATTGTTCCGTGTCTTTGTCATTTGTAATTGTATCGCTTTGTTTTTCTTCTTCTTTCGGTGGTTCGGGTGGAATAGGCTCTTCTTTTTTGCGGTCTTTTAAATCCTCGGGAAACCATTGAGGAATTTGGTGCTCATGAGTATCTTCGGGAAACCATTGTGGGTATCTCGGTAAAGATGCCGCCATAATTGGAACCATAATGCCACAAAGACTTGCGCCCAAAAGCGATGCCAAAATAACCAAAGAAACGACACGTTTCGACATTGTGACAATATTAACACATACACATAGAAGTGGCAAGCACGAAAACCAAAATTATGTACGGCGCCGGCGCGTTTGGCTATGGAAGCATTGGGCAAACTGTTGGCTCCTTTTTAATGTTTTTCGGCACAGGAGTTTTGGGAATCCCCGGAACCTTAATGGGAATTGCCATAGCCATAAGCACGGTTTGGGACGCAAGCACAGACCCAATTGTTGGTCATTGGAGTGACAAAGTGAAAAGTCGCCGCTTTGGCAAACGCCACGGTTTTATTTTGTTCGCCGGAATTCTTGTTGCCATTACAAACATTTTAATTTGGTCAATCAATCCAAGTTGGCCGATTGCCACAAAGTTTTGGGCGCTTTTAATTTTGCTTCTTGTCATTGAAACATTTAACACTTGTTATTCCACACCTTATGGCGCTTTGGGTTTGGATTTGTCTAAAACTTATCACGACAGGACCGCAATTCAAAACTTCAAAACGGCTTTCAGTTTTTTGTCTTTAATGGTGCCTTCGATTTTAATGGGTGTGTGTTTGCGCAATGCCAATTCCGCAAACGGATACATTTCAATTGCCATTGTTACAAGTTTCTTGTGTGTCATTTGCGCATTGATTTGCTTCTTTGGAACACCGAAAACCATAATTGCGCAAGCACGGAGCGCGGAGCAAACCACTATTCGCGTGGGAATATTTGATGATTTTTTCGGCATAATCAAACAAAAGAATGTTGGAATTTTGATTGCAGGGTACGCCGTTTCTTTGTCGGCGGGCGCGTTTTTAACTTCATTGGGGCTTCATGTTTTCACTTATACTTTTCATTTTTCAACCACGCAAATCCCAATTATAATGGTTTGTTTGATTGCCGGAATAATTGCCGGTCAACCCATGTGGTATTGGTTCGCACGCAAAACCGACAAAACAAATGCTTTGGTTTCCGCAATAGGAATGCTTTTGGTTTGCATGGTTGTGTTTTCCGTCATATTGGTTTTCCGTTCTCAAATCACGATTAACTCCGCGCTTTTATATGTTTGTGTTGCGATTTTCTTTTGTGGCGCGGCGACGGGTGCTTTGTACAGTTTGCCAATTTCCATGTTCGCGGATTGTATTGCCGCCACCCAAGCCGAAACGGGCATTGACAAAACGGGCAAGAGTGCGGGGTTTTTGACTTTTTGTACGAAAATCAGTAACGCCGGTATATTGTTCATCATTGGTTTAAGTTTGGACATAATCGGTTTTCGTGTCGGCGCGCACAACCAAACGATGAATGTGCAAAATTGGCTTGGTTGGTTTTTGGTTGCGGGCGTCACCGTCGCTTGCACTTTCGCAATGTTCATTTACGCCAAATACAGTTACACCAAAAAGGATTTTAATTAAAAATTGGTTCTATGAAATTCCCGCTTGACAAAAAAAAAAAAAGTTAGGATTTGTTGTCCACAAATTTGACAAAGGAGAAGCAAATGATAAGTTCTATTTTGTTGCGAGTTAAAATAATCAATGGCGGAGACGCAGGTGATATTTGGACGAAAATCTTTATAATGCTCGTACTTGCGACTATTTCCGCGATTTTCACTGCGGTCAAAGTTGCCAATAACAGCGATGAAGCGTCTGCAATCGTAGGGGCTGCGGTACTTGCCTTTATTGTTGTCACCGTAATACAAGCGATAATATTTTTTGCTATTTAAAAACATAAAATATGATACAATTAAATCATGGAAAAGATTGTGTCTCTTGTTGGTTTGACGGCGAGCGGTAAAAGCGCGCTTGGAATTGCGATTGCGAAAAAGTTCAACGGCGAAATAATAAGCGCGGACAGTCGGCAAGTTTATCGCGGTTTGGATATTGGTTCGGCAAAGGTTACAAAAGCGGAGCAAAAAGAAGTTCGCCATTGGCTTATTGACGTGGCAAATCCGGAAGAAAAGTTTGACGTTTTTATGTTTCAAAAAATGGCGTACGCGGCAATTGAAGACATTTTGTCGCGTGGCAAGTTACCGATTATTGTCGGGGGGACGGGTTTGTACTCACGAAGTATTGTAGAAAGTTATTCATTTAATAATAAAGAAAACAAAAATAAATATAATTATTTGCAAATCTGTTTATTGCCGAGCAAAGAATATATCCGTCCGATTGTTGAGAAACGAATAGAAGAGAGATTGCAACACGGAATGATTGAAGAGACAAAAGAATTGCTTGCGCGTGGTGTGAGTGCCGAATGGTTGAAGAGTTTGGGGCTTGAATATTTTTGGAATGTGGCTTTGATAAGGGGCGAAGTGACTTTGGAAGAATACAAGGCGCAACTTGCAACAAAAAGTATGCAATTTGCGAAACGCCAACGCACTTGGTTTAAAAAAGAAAAAAACACAATATTTTTAACCGAGCCAAGCGAGTTTGAAAATCAAACAATAAAGTTAATCAAGCGATTTTTGATGTAGACGGTTTTCGTAACGGTTTTGCCCGCCAAAAACTCCGCGCAAAGTTTCGTCACGGCGTGTTCGTGCGCATCGGACGGAATTGTTATACGCCCGACGATTTTGGAATTGATTTGCACGGCGATTTCTACTTCGGCACGGGTTAAATGTTTTTCGTTTTCTTTTGGGTAAGGTTGATTGAAAATCGAAGGCGTATGTCCAAGCATTTCCCAAAACTCTTCACACAAATGCGGAAGCATAGGAGCAAGAAGCAACACAAGTGTTTCAACGCTTTCTTTGGTTGGGGTTTTTTCAATGGCGTTAAGTAATTCCATGCAACGCGCAACGGCAGTATTGAAAGAGAAGTTTTCCAAATCCTCTCGGACGGATTTAATAGAGTTTGCTTGGACGTATAACAAATCTGGTGTCGCTTTATCTACAAAAGAACCACTTGCAACTTTCTCAACTCTCTCTGTGAACTTTGTAATTGTTTTGAGCGTGTCTTCGTTCCAAGGGCCGCCCTCGGTGTATTTGAAGCCGAACATAAGGAACAATCTCAAAATGTCGCTTCCATATTTGTTTACATAATCATCGGGCGCAACGGTGTTGCCTTTTGATTTTGACATTTTCGTGCCGTCTTTCGCCAAAATCATGCCTTGGTGGACAAGACTTGGGAATGGTTCGTCAAATGTTATAAGTTTTTGGTCATGTAAAAACTTTGTTATAAAGCGCGCATACAACAAATGCATACAAGCGTGTTCCGCCCCGCCGATATATTTATTCACAACGGGCGCAGTTTTTTCAAACGGCACATCATTGCGTTTCGCAAAAGGGTAGCGCAAGTAATACCAACTCGAACACACAAATGTGTCCATTGTGTCGCATTCACGCTTCGATGGCTTGCCACAAATTGGGCATTTCGTGTTTACAAATTTCGGGTCGTTTGCAAGCGGTGCCGCGCCACGCGGTTTGAAATCTTTTAACTTCGGCAACAACACGGGCAAATCCGTTTCCGGAACGGGAACTGCGCCATGTTCGGGGCAATAAATAATCGGAATCGGCGCGCCCCAATATCTTTGTCGCCCAACGCTCCAATCGTGTAATCGGTAATTCGTTGTGGTTTTCCCGAACTTTTTCCATTGCGCGGGCTTCAAAAGCGGTTCGTCCTTGACGGGGATTTTGTATTTCGCGGCGAACTCGGCGTCTCGCTCGTCATGTTTTGGCACGCCCATGATTGCGCCCGTGCCGTAATTTGCCAAAATGTAATCGGCTTCCCACACGGGAATCTTTTCGCCGTTGAAAGGATTGATAACATATTTGCCCGTAAAGCGTCCGTTTTTGTCGTCTTCGCGCTTGCTTTGTGCGTCAGAGGCGACGGCGATGAATGTCACACAAGGCAAAGTATCTGGTCTTGTCGTGAAGACTTGCAACGTTTGCGGTGTGCCTTCGCCAACGAACGGAAACTCTATTGACGCGCCTTCGCTTTTGCCAATCCAATTCCTTTGCATGACTTTGGTTTTGTTCGGCCAATCCAACTTGTCAATTCCGTCAAGCAACTTTTCCGCGTAATCCGTGATTTTGAAAAACCACTGCTTCATGTTTCGTCTTTCAACAACTGTGTCACATCTTTCGCAAGCCCCACCCACAACTTGTTCGTTCGCCAAAACCGTCTTGCACTTGTCACACCAATTCACCGGCGCGTCGGCTTGATAAGCAAGCCCAGCCTTGAACAATTTCACAAACAACCATTGCGTCCATTTGTAATATTCCGGCGTGCAAGTTGCCAAAGTGTAATCCCAATCATACATTCCGCCCAACTCTTCCAATTGCCTGCGCATGATTTTCATATTCTTTTCCGTGTTTTCCCACGGCGTTGTATCCGTTTTCAACGCATGATTTTCCGCCGGCAAACCAAATGCGTCAAAGCCCATAGGTTGAAACACATTGAACCCGCACATTCGTTTGAACCGAGCATGAGTATCAGACGGCGCAAAGTTGAAATAATGCCCCATGTGCAAACTCGCCCCGCTTGGATAAGAAAACATTTCCAAACAGTAATATGGCTTCCCTTTCCCCTTGGGGTCGTACGCATTTGTGTTGTTCTCGCGCCAAAACTTCCGCCACTTCTCATGCACTTTTTTGTAATCCATATAAAATGTATATCACTTATTTGACAAAACCGCAACAATAATGTACAATTAAAGCGTGAAAAACGGCACCGGCAAATATATTTCGCAAGAATACTCCACCCAAACGCGTGGCAAGCCAATCCTCGAAGGCACCAAGACCACACGCGGCGGACACAAACTCATCGGAGCCTTCTTCGGCATCGCAGTCATCATCGGCGTCTCTCTCATCTCTTTCACCGTCGTCTTCTTCTACTCCGGCGTCAACGGCACAAGCATGATGATGACCCTCAACGCCTCGGGCGCAAACACAGACTCCGTCATCGTCAACCGCTACAAAAAACCCGAACGCGGCGACATAATCGTCCTAAACCATTACGACTACAACGGCAACCACGACAGCCTCCACATCAAACGCCTTCTCGCCACCGGCGGCGAGCGCGTCTGCTTCATAAAAGTCCCAAAAGGCTCCACTTTCCGCTACCGCGTCGAAATCAACGACGTCGAATATGACAACGACCTCTACGACGTCCACATAGACAACATCGCCAACGCCCTCCACAATTACTACTTCGCTTGGCAAGAAGGCGGCACCAACCCCAACAAATATAACGGCTACCCCTATCACGAATCCTCATTTTCCCAAAAACGCTTTGAAGAAAACGGCACCCACGACGCCCCATTCCGTGACCGCCCCGACATGTCCCGCCCCGACTCCTACCCCGCAACCGACAACACTTTCCACTACTACAACGCCACCCACGTTGACAAAAACACGGGGCTACCCGACCCACGCTGGGAAATCCTACTCCCCGCCGGCTTTATGTTTTACATGGGCGATAACCGCGGCGGCGACGGCTCCCCCGAAGCCCTAAAAATCATGTCCGCTGACGCCACCTATTACGGCCCCCAACCCTTCGAAAATATCGTCGGAGTCGTAATCGAAATCGTCCATAACCGTTCCGCCGCCCAATGGTTCATCGACAAAGTCCTCTTCTACGCAACCTTCACTCTCTACCGCCCCAACGAACACTCATACGAAAAACCACATTAACAATCATCACTCTTCCCAAAATTGCACATTTCGCAAAGGGTCTGCAAATTTTCCATAACACATAACCCACCCTTCGAAAAAGGCACAATATGGTCAACGTGCAACTCCACACTCGCATCTTTCGCCGGACTTCGCCCACACAAAACACACTTATATTTGTCCCTCTTCAAAACCATATATCTCATTCGTAAATCAACTTTTCTCACCCGCCGAATATAACCCTTAAACTTCACCCTCAACCCACACGCTTCCAAAGCCCTATTCCAACTCCCAAACGCTCTCACAAAAGGCCTAATCGTAAATGCCCCGTGCTCCCCATATAAAACCGCAGTAACCGAACTCACTCCCAATTTACCCGCCACTTTCAAAAGGTCTCTCTTCAAAACCTCCGTCTCTAATCTTTTCATGTATATAAATCTCCTAAAACAATATTTTCGCGCAATTCTTGCGCAATATAACTGTACCACACAAACCCCAATTTGTCAAGATATGTTAGCCAAACCCAAAATCCCAATTCTCAAAAATCCCCAATAACGACGGGCTCTTTTGCCCTTTTTTTACCCCAAAAAATTTCTTTTTTCTAACCCCCTAACCCCCTTTCAAAAGGGGGAAGGCGTGTCGTGGGCTATCGCCCACGCGCCCGCCAAAATGCAGACGCGGACGTTCCGTTAAAACAACCATATTTGTCATTGTCACTCGACGCGTCTTTTATAAATTCGCTCACCCCGCTGGGGCTCGCGAATAAAGCCCATTTTGCACCGGCGCGGAAATGCTCCGCCAAAAAATTACCACGGCGCGGCGGGCGCGTGAGAAACGTGTCGCCAAAAAATTGCCACGGTGCGGGACAGTTGTCGCGTGGCGTGCGCGGGCGCGGCACAAATCCATATCTGGTGGCATTACGCAAGGCGTCAGCCGCGTACTAGACGCAAAAAACTTAAAAAAGCCCCAAAGGGCTTTCTTAAATTGTTTTTTGACGTCGTGCCACCAAATATGGATTCGTGCCAAAGCCCGCACTCCTGCGCTCGCCGTCCGCCCGCAATCGCTCCCTTATTCCTCTTCCTCTTGCTCCGCCTGCGCAATCGCCACGCAAACCACCTTCGCTCCCCCGCCAACCTTCATAATTCTCACCCCTTGCGTATCCCTACTCACCTTCGAAATCTCTCGCGCCCGCGTCCTAATAATCGTTCCATTATCACTTATAAGCATCACATCATTCTCCGGCTTAACTTGTTTTAAATTGACCAACATTCCTGTTTTAGCGTTAAATTGCCCCGCCTTAATTCCTTTTCCCGCACGCGATTGCAATCTGTAATCTTCCACGTCACTACGTTTTCCATACCCATTCGCACTCACGGTCAAAATCTCATACCCCGGATGCAACACAGTCATATCCACAACCTTATCGTCCTTCGCGTCAAGCCTAATTGATTTAACGCCCGTCGCCCCGCGCCCCATAGACCGCACATCTTCCTCACTAAACCTAATGCATTTTCCCGTCGAACTTGCCATCAAAATCTCATCATGCCCGCTTGTCAATTGCACCGAAATCAATTCATCGCCTTCCTTCAAAGAAATCGCAATCTTACCATTTCGCTTCAACTTCCTAAACTCCTTAATATCTGTCTTCTTCACAAGCCCGTCCGCCGTCGCCATCATCAAATGCCCACTGTCAAAATTTTCCACCGGAATAACCGCGGTCACTCTCTCTTTACTTGATTCCACACTCGCATCAAGTTGTAAAATGTTTATAATTGCTCTTCCCTTTGTATTCTTCGCCGCCTCCGGAATCTCATAAGCCTTTATGCAATAAACTTTTCCCACATTTGTAAAAAACAACAAATCATTATGAGTATTTGTAACAAAAAGATTTTCCACAAAGTCTTCTTCTTTTGTGTTATGTGTATTTGAACCCCTGCCATTTCTCTTTTGCACCCTGTAATCTGCAAGCGGCAATCTCTTCACATACCCAAAGTGACTCATCGAAACCACAATATCTTCCTTCTCAACCAAATCCGCAATCTCAATCTCACCAAAATCATGCACCAATTCCGTGCGCCTTTCCATTCCATATTTGTCCCTAATTTCAATCAATTCTTTTTTAATAATATCCAAAACCCTTCTCGGATTACTCAAAATTGATTTCAAATCCGCAATCAATTCTTTCAACTCTTTCAACTCTTCTTTAAGTTTCGTCACTTCCAATTTGGCTAATCTATGCAACTTCATTTCCAAAATCGCATTCGCTTGCTTTTCTGAAAGCACAAACTTCTTCATCAATTTCTCTTGCGCATCTAACTTGTCATCACTTGTCTTAATAATTTTAATCACTTCATCAATATTCGCCAAAGCAATAACAAGCCCCTCCAAAATATGCGCCCTCGCCTCCGCCGCATCCAAATCAAACTTCGTCCTTCTTGTAATAACGTGCTTTTGATGCTCCAAATAACAAACAAGCATTTCTTTAAGATTTAAATATTTTGGCGTCCCATCAACCAAAGCCAAAAATGCCACACCCAAAGAAACTTGTAATTGAGTATGTTTATAAAGTTGATTTAAAACAACTTGCGGCTGCGCATCTCTTTTAAGCGCAATCACAATTCTCAAACCTTCTCTATCACTTTGCTCATGCACATCTGTCACACCCTCAATCTTTTTATCCTTCCCCGTCGCCACATCTGCAATAGCCTTCACCAATTGGCTCTTAATAACTTGATAAGGAATCTCTGTAATAACAATTTGTTGCTTCCCATTTTTTTGGTCAATCTCAATATCCGCCTTCGCCCTAATTACAACTCCACCTCTTCCTGTCTTATAAGCGTGCTTAATCGCAGCACGCCCCATAATAGTTCCCCCAGTAGGAAAATCAGGTGCAGGAATAATCTTAATCAAACTATCCACAGAAATATCATCATCATCAATCAAAGCAATCACACCATTTATAACTTCCGTCAAATTGTGCGGCGGAATATTTGTAGCCATACCCACGGCAATACCTTCCGCCCCATTCACCAAAAGATTCGGAAACCTGCTCGGCAAAATCGTCGGCTCTGTCTCACTCTCATCAAAGTTCGGTTTAAAATCCACTGTCTTCTTGTCAATATCTCTTAAAAGTTCATTCGCAACCTCACTCAACCTTGCTTCCGTATACCTCATAGCCGCCGGCGGGTCAGCATCAATCGACCCAAAATTTCCATGCCCATCAACCAAAGGCACACTCATCGACCAAGGTTGCGCCATTCTGACTAAACTGTCGTATATAGCGCTATCCCCATGCGGGTGATATTTACCCATAGTCTCACCCACAATTCTCGCACTCTTTTTATGTGGCTTGTCAAATGTGTTCCCCAATTGATACATAGCATACATAATTCGCCTATGCACCGGCTTCAACCCGTCCCGCGCATCTGGAATCGCCCGCGATGCGTTGACCATCATTGCGTATTGCATGAAAGACTTCTTGATTTCGTCTTCAATGCGGATTTTTATAACGCGTGTATTATCCGCAAGGTCAATCGCAACCGCTTCTTCTTGTGGGGCGATGCCGTCGATTTGTGGGGCGTTTCCCTCGGCGGGATTTCCCTTTATAATGTTTTCTTTTTTGTCGTCTTTTTTCATGTTGTCGTCCCCTTTTTTCATAATTGATATTCCTTTCCGTCATATGGTGTTTCGACGCCGTATAAATCCAATAATTCGCGACTTGATTTTGTTAAGTGTGTTGGCACAAGAAGTTTCCCTTTGCCGCGATATGTTTCACGCAAGTCAAAGAATTCTTCGATGCCCATGTGGACTTTGCCGTCGCCGGTGCAATCCATGAATGCTATGTCGGATTTTTTGATGATTTCGTCTACGTTTTTGCATCTTGTCGTGTCGCCGGTGAAGCCAGCCGTTATGTCGTGTTTGTCGGAAATTGTATAGCCGTATGCGTCCAAGTTGGCGTGGTTCATTTTGTAAGATTGAATATTGTCGTTGTCGGAAGTTATAAAGCGGGCGTTGTTTTTGGCGTAGAGCATTGGGTGCAATTCAGATTTGATTGGGAAGTTTGAGAGTTTTGCCATTTCGCGGTATCGTTTTTCGCAACCTTTGGGGGCGATGATGTCGATTGGTTTATTTCCGCGCGCAAGCATTAAACTTGGGACGCCGAAGTCGTGGTCGGCGTGGAAATGTGTGACGCATAAGGTTTTTAGTTTTTTCAAATCTGCGCCGCCATTCAAGTAAGTTTTCGCGTCTGGGCAATCTATGGCGATGCGTTCGTCAATTATTGCGCACGCGCTTTGCTCTTTTGCCAAACTACTTCCTGTTCCATATAATTTTATTTTCATATCGTTTTCCCCTTAAATGTCCAATTTGTCGGCGTTGTAGAGTGGTGCGTTTTCGGCGATGAAGTCGCGGCGGAGTTCCGCTTTTTCGCCCATTAAGGTTGAGAAGATTTCGTCGGCCATGAATGCGTCTTCCAATGAAACTTGTAAAAGTGTTCGGTGTTCAGGGGACATTGTTGTTGACCAAAGTTGTTCGGCGTTCATTTCGCCCAAGCCTTTGTATCTTTGCACAGAAACACCGGAGCGATTTCTTCCCAAGGCTTTGTCCAAATCGGATTCGGTGTAATAATAGGTTTCGGTTTTGCCGCGGGTGACTTTGTAAAGTGGGGGTTGGGCGATGTAGACGTGGCCGCCTTCGACGAGTGGGCGCATGAAGCGGTAGAAGAAAGTGAGCAAGAGAATGCGAATGTGGCTTCCGTCGACGTCGGCATCGGTCATGCAGATGATTTTGCCGTATCTTAATTTGTTTATGTCGAAGTCTTCTTGGATTCCGCAGCCGAAAGCGGTTATCATGTTTTTGATTTCGGCGTTTTCAAGAACTTTTCCCAATCTTGCTTTTTCGACGTTTAGGATTTTTCCGCGAAGAGGAAGGATTGCTTGGAACTTTCTGTCTCTTCCTTGTTTTGCGGTGCCGCCTGCGGATTCACCTTCGACGATGTAGATTTCGCATTCGGCGGCGCGTTTTGAGACACAGTCGGCAAGTTTGCCCGGCAAGGTTGTGTTTTCAAGGGTGGATTTGCGGCGGATTAAATCTTTTGCGTTTCGGGCGGCGTCGCGGGCATTGCGGGCAATGATGAACTTATTGATAAGAGTTTTTAATTCTTTTGGGTTTTCTTCCAAAAATTCGGAGAAGCCGGATTGCATTGCGCGTTCGACTTCCATTCTCATATCAGAGTTGCCGAGTTTTGTTTTGGTTTGGCCTTCGAATTGGGGGTTTTGTAATTTTACGGAAATGATTGCGCAGATTCCTTCCATTGTGTCATCTATGGAAAGTTTGTCGGCTTCTTTTAAAAGATTTGTTTTTTTGCCGTATTCATTTACAATTTTGTTTAAAGAGTTACGGAAGCCAATTAAATGGACACCGCCTTCTTCGGTATTTATATTATTTGCATAAGTGTGGATATTTTCGCCGTAGCCGTCATTATAAGAGAAAGCGATTTCGACTTCGTTGGTTTTATTTTTTTTGTTGATGTAGATTGTTTGGGGAATGACGAGTTCTTTGTTGCGGTTAAGGTGTTCCACGAATTCCACGATTCCGCCTTTGAAGCAGAAATCATCTTGGCGTTCTCTTCCGGGGCGGTGGTCGGCGGCGTGAATTGTGAGACCTTTGTTTAGGAATGCCACTTCGCGCAATCGGCCGCGGATATTGTCGTAATTGAATTCGATTGAGTCAAATATTTCTTTGTCGGGCATGAAGGTGATTTTTGTGCCGCGTTTGTTTGTTTTGCCACATTCGGCGAGAGGTCTTTGGGGGATGCCGCGGTTATAGGTTTGTTTGAAGGCTTTGCCGTCTTGCCAGACTTCGACGTCGAGCCATTCGGAAAGAGCGTTGACGACGGAAGAGCCGACGCCGTGAAGTCCGCCCGAGATTTTGTAGCCGTCGCCGCCGAATTTTCCGCCGGCGTGAAGTTTGGTGAGAACGACTTCGACGCAAGAGATTTTTTCGGTTGGGTGAATGCCGGTTGGAATGCCGCGTCCGTTATCGGTACAGGAAACGGAGCCGTCTTTTAGGATTTCGACGGTGATAGTGTCGCAATAGCCGGCGAGGGCTTCGTCGACGGAGTTATCGACGAGTTCGACGACGAGGTGGTGGAGTCCGCGTTCGCCGACGTCGCCGATGTACATACCGGGGCGTTTGCGGACGGGTTCAAGGCCTTCCAAAACTTGGATAGAGCCGGCGTCGTATTTTTTTGTGGTTTTCGCGGGGTCGGTTTCGGGTGTATTTTCGGGTTTTTTTGCCATGAAAAATTGTATCATGTAGCCCCCCCCATGGCAAGGGTTTTTTGCGAAATTTTGGGCGATGGGGGCGAATTTTTAAAAAGTTATCAGTTTGCGACGGAATAGTAAGCACCCAAGTTGGAAATTGAATCACAATAATGCATTATTTCGGTTTGTTTCGCGGTTTTATGCTTGTTAAGCCATGTGGTCATTTTGCTATAATTTTCGTCATTGTTTAGGCAAAAAATAATACCGCAACAAGTGTCAGCATCACAACCGTGAGATTTCAAAAGTTTGGGTAAATCGCCGTAGTTTTTGCTTGGCCGTGGCAATTTGAATGTTGGAACCCACATATAATTATCGTTCATTTTCAATCCCCCTTATCATTTCGTCGATATCGTCTTCGTATCCCAAATATGGAAGTTTTGTGTTAAAAAAGATTTTGTAAGACGACATATCATAAGTATATACATAAAAATAGTTTTTGTAAACAAGATATCCTGTTTCGGGGATTTTCCCGAAATATTTGTTCCAAATTGCGTGACAGAGTTCGCCGTATTCTTTTGTTGTGAGCCACATATGATTATTCCTTTGGAGTTGTTGCGTCGGCGGGGGCTATGCAGAGTTTGCGGTGGGGTTCTTTGCCGGTGGAGAAGGTTTTGATGCCGGAAATATTTTGGAGTGCGGTGTGAATTATGGCGCGTTCTCGTGCGGGCATTGGGTCGAGTTCGACCATGCGGCCGGTGCGTTTGACGTAGTCGGCTTTTTTCATGGCGAGTTGATTTACGGTGTCGTTTCTTCGGTCGCGGTAGTCGCCGATATTTACCATGACGCGGGTGCGCGGGGCGGTTGGGTCATCGGCGGAGGTGTCATAGTTACGGGCGATTGATTGGGTGATTGTTTGGATTGCGCCGAGGACGATGCCGGCTTTGCCGATTAAGATGCCGATATTTTCGCCGGAAATGTTAATGTTGAATGTATTATCGACGAGTTCGGTGGTGACGGTGGAGTTATTGCCGAGGAGTTCGAGGAGTTTGGTGACGAATTTCGCCGTTTCTTCAAACTTTTTTTGTTTAGGTATTTCTTTTATTATTTTTGGCTCTTCTTTTTTAGGCGCAGGTTTTTCGACCACGACGGGTTTTGGTGTTTCTTTTATTGCGCTCTCTTTGAGTGAGGCACGCACTAATGCTTTTTTGAACATACCGCCCTGTTCGAGGATTTCGATTTCGAGTTCGTCTTGTGGGACGCCGAGTTGTTCGGCGGCGGATTCGATGGCGTCAAGGACGGTTTTGGCTTTGATTTCGATTGTGTTTTTCATTTTTGTTTCCCCTTTGTTTTAAAATATTTTGCGTGCGGGTTGATTACGCCCATGTCGATTTTGGGCGTGTCGCCGCGTTGCGCACTGTGTTTTTCTTGCTTTTTCAGCAAGAAGTTGACCGGTACGGTCATTGCGTAGGTAAGAATTGTTGTCATGATTGAGTTTGTGATGATGTAGAGAGCGAGGGCGGCGGTGGACGAGAGGGTGAAGAAGACCATCATTGCCGGGAGGACGATTTTCATAATCTTTCCCATCATGACGGGGTCAACGCTTGGGGTTGTGTTTTGGTTTTGGGTTTTGGCGTCGCGCATAGAGTAGGCGACGACGGGGGCTTTTGCGGGTTCGTTTTTCTTTTTTGTTGCCATGATTTTGGCGGAAAGCCAAGCGGAAGCCCAAGAGGTGACGCCGGCGAGAATGATTAGGATGAGAAGTCCGTTATAGGAGCGTGATTCCCGTTCGATAATTTCGTTCATGTCGTCATATTGGATGCCGGCGAGATAGATTCCGGAATCGACCCAAGGGACGTCTTGCTTCCAGATATTTTTTATCCAGAGGAAGCCTACGTCGTGTTTGTGGTAAGCGGCGGTGATGATATTGGCGTAGGCGTCGGATTTTGTGTCAAGACCGAGACCGCCGTCTTCGATTGAGGTGACGGCGTTAGCGTGGGCGGATTGCAATTCGTTGGCTGTGGCGGCGATATTGTGGTCGGCTATGCCACGGAGGGCAGAAAAAACCGAGAAGAAGACAGCCATTGAGACGAACAAGTTCAAAAGCATGAAGAGCAAGAAGCCGCCCATTTTGTAGCCGTGTTGTTGGTAGACCGCCCTTTGTGCCATGTAAAGTTTTTGGGGCTCGCCGGCGTATTGTTCTTTGACGGCGTCCAAATCGGGTTTGATTTTTTGCATGAAGTTTGAATTTTTTTTGGTGAAATATTTTGTGAAGAAGTCAAGTGGCGAGAGAATGAGTTTCAAAATGATTGAGAAGAGAATGAGCGAGACGCCGATTGAAATTGCCCCGTTGGAATAGATTGCGGAAGTGAGAATATAGGCGAACTTGCCGATGAAAGGAAACCAGCCGCCCGATTCGGCGGGAAATTGGACCGTGCCATTCAAAAGATTGATTAGATTACCCATTCAATAAACTGCCTTTCCGCAATACATATTCGCATGATTTTTGGATTTCGGCAAGCGGTTTTTTTAAAATTGTTTCTTTTGCGACGAAAATTATATTGTGGTTTTGTCGAATATTGGGAAGAAGTGGTTTTACCGCCGCGCGCATCAATCGGACTGCGCGGTGGCGTTGAACGGAATTGCCGACTTTTTTGCTTGCCGAGAAACCAATTTTGATGTGTGGCCATGTTGGCATTTTGGCGGGGACGAAAACAATGGTTAAAATATCGCAACCGAAACTTTTGCCGGCGCGGTAAATATAATTAAAAGTTTTTCTTTTTTTAAGACGATATGGTTTTGAGAGCATTGGGTCGCACCCTTATGCCGAGAGGACTTTTCTTCCGCGTGCGCGACGGCGTTTAAGGACGCGGCGTCCGGCGGTCGAGGACATACGGTTGCGGAAACCGTGGACTTTTTGTTTTGCCCGTTTTTTGGGTTGGAATGTACGTTTCATGTGGGTAAGTATAGTTTAGGCGAGAAAGATTGTCAATAGCGAAATCATTCTTTATCAACCATTTTTGAAATATCCGTTACAATACGTTTGATTCTTTGGTCGCCGTTTGCAATTTGACCTTCGATTTTGTTTCTTCCATGCATAATTGTTGTGTGGTCGCGCCCGCCCATGACAGAGCCAATATTCATGAGAGGAATATTCAATATATCAGAAATAAGATAGATTGCAATCATGCGGGGCTCGACAAATTCACGATTGCGGCGCGGTCCGATTAAATCGTCACGCGTTATGTTGAAATATTCGCACACTGCGTTAATTATGTTTTCGGTGTTGGTGATATATTTTTGCGTGTCGTGGTTTTCTTTTAATGCTTCGTAACAATCGTCAAGCGTTGGGGTTGTTTTGTTTCTTAACTTGGCACAGAAAGTAATTTTGGTCAAGTTCCCTTCCATTTCGCGCACATTCATGTTGTGTTCGTGGGCATATTTGGCAAGATATTCATAGACTTCGGGATTCAAACGATAATCGCTCTCGGCGGCTTTGCGTTTCAAAATTGCCATCCACATTTCTATGTCGGGGTTTTGAACGTCTTGGATAAGTCCCATTTTAAAACGGCTTCGCATGCGTTCTTCCAAAGTTGGCATTTCATCGGGGTGGCGGTCGGAAGTTAAAACGACTTGTTTGCCATTTTGAACCAAATCATTGAAGGTGTGGAAGAATTCTTCTTGGGTGCCTTTTTTGTCGCGAATGAATTGAATGTCGTCAATTAACAAAATGTCGGCGTTACGATATTTTTCGCGAAAAGCCGTAATTGGGTTGCCGCGCCCGTCGCGCATCGTGTTGACGAAATCGTTTGTGAAATTTTCGCTGCTTGCAAATGCGATATTCATTTTCGGATTTGTTTCCAATATATAATTGACAATCGCATTCAATAAATGCGTTTTGCCAAGCCCCGTTCCGCCGTATATAAAGAGTGGATTGACGGATTTTCCCGGTTGTTTGGCGACACCTTCGGCTGCTGCGCAAACAATTTGGTTGGATTTGCCGACGATAAAATTATCAAATGTTTGATTGCCGTTTACGCGAAGGTCTGAATTGATTTTTTTGGGGGCGATTTGTGGCTCGGTTGGTTTTGCGGTTCGGTGTTCCAATTCGGCGGCGTCAATTATTTCAATGGTTTCAACAATTGGCGCGGTTGTTTTTATTGCATTTGTAATGTGGTCAAGGTGGCGAGGTTGGATTGCTTGGTTTTTGCCGGCAGGTGTTTGAGCGCACAAGGTAAACACGCCGTTTTCAAAAGACACGGCGGCAAGCGGCTTTATCCACAAATCAAAGCCTACGCTTGAAACTTTGCCGTGAAGTTGCGCACGCGATTCTTCCCAAACCTTTTGAATATTCACACAAAATAATACTTGAAAATGCCACTTGTGTCAATATTGATTGTGGAAAACCTCTTCAATTGTTCCACGTGGAACATTTTTGTTTTGATTGAATATTTCTTTAAGATGATTAAGCCCGATAGGGTGCGAGAGATTATCATTGCCGACTTCAATTGTGACGGCGGGGATTCCAATTTTGGCAAGCCAATCCGTGTAGCCTCCGGTGGAATCTTTGGTCGGTTCGGGCGTATAGCCCGTGATTTCGCCAATCCGTTTTGCAAGTTTCGCCCCAATAGGTTGGTGGTAAATGACTTCGCCTTTGCTGTGATACGAAATTGCCGAGGCAGGTTTTACAAGTTTGGTAAAGTCCACAAGCGCGCGCGTTTCGGGTTCGCTCTCGGGGTGTTCGCCGATATAATTTTCCGCGCCCGCCACACGGACATTTTTTGCTCCACCGCCCCAATCTGCATCAAAGTTCACATTCAAATCAACGCCACGCGCATTGGCTTTCCAAAGCGGATTTTTTGTTAAAGCAATTTTCACGCCGTCGGGATTCATCATGGGAATAAACCACGCGCCTCCGGACTTTTCGCCAATTGTTGCAAAATCTTTTAATAATTCACCAACCAAATGTGCCGTAATCCATTCGCGGGCGTGAATTGCGCCTTGAATAATGATTTGTTTTCCGTCTTTTGCTCCGGCGTGAAATGCATATATAGGGCGCCCTTGAACGCTTTTGCCAATTACGCGTGTTTCATTCGCGAACTTTGACAACTTTTCCACAAAGCATTGTAACACATTAAACGTCATAAAGCAAGCCCCGAAAAAATTGTCGCACACGTTTATAATTTTTCAATTCTTTCGGCACGGTTGCCCCGAAAAAGTCCGTCCCTATTCCCAAATTGTTGATTCCGAAATTGTTTTTGAACCACAAAAAATGTTTCATAACATCGCCGTTACAAAAGGATTTCTCAAACGTGAGTCCAACCACCCCGCCACTTTTTACAATCAATTCCACTTGCTCTCGCGTAAGATTTCGCGGGTGCGGCGTCACTTCATCAAAACAAGTATGTGTACATAATAATGCGCCGCCCACGCACGCCGCAACTTGGAAAAAACTTTCGCGGTTTAAATGCGCCAAATCAATTTGGACGCCACCGGCAATCAACTTTTCAATAATTTTTTCACCCAAAGGCGTCAAATGTCCCGTGCCTTTTGCCCCGCCCGCCAAGGTGTTATCGTAATTCCACGTCAATCCAACCGAATAAGGTTTCAATTCCAAAAACTCTTCCACATTGTTCAAATCCAAAAACCAAGCGTCTTCAACGTGCAATAATAACTTTACGTCTGTCTTCGTTTCGTCGATAATTTTTCTTGCTCGCCGAATCTGCGCAAACGGCTCGCCCATTTTTGTCGTCCAAACCGAACACAAAATGCCTTCAACGCTTTGCTTTTGCGCCTTTTTTACATATCGTCTAAAACGTCGCGCCCCAACACAAGTAATAATATCGTTGTGCAAATCAAAAATCATTCTAAATACTTTTTATGAACCAATGCGTCCCAAAGTTCGTCCGGATGGTTCGCGCACGAAAATGTGCCGTCTTTTGTCAAATATCCCAACCGAGCCAAAATCACGCGGTCATAGGCTTCGGCATAAAGCGATACCAAAAACAACAAAAACAAAGAATCCACCGTGTTAAACAACAAAAGCGACGCGAAATAATTTGCTTCGGCTTCCATTTGCGCCCAAGGTACATCGGTTTTCGCATTGTGATTGCATAATGCGTGCCCCAATTCGTGCAAGAAGACCAACTTTGTTAAAAAATTAAGACGTCCCCGCGAAATCATTGAAAAGCGTTTCGTGTCGGGCTTTGCAAAAAAGTATCCTTCCACGCGCCTCTCAATCGTTTCAATGTCATAAGTCGTTTCCAAAAACTTTATGAAACTGTTGACCTCTTCAATACACAAAAAGACTACTTGGTAATTTGGTTTAACGGGATACGCCGTCGGGAAATAAGACATAAACTCCGCGTCCGAAACAATTTCGCAATGCCCCATCATTTCCAAATGATGACTTGTCTCTTTGAAAAGTTCCGTCCTCTCTGCTTCCGTTGTTGGCATCTTGAATACCGCCTCGGGTCGAATAATTTCTTTGTCTTTGTCATTCGAAATCACAAGACGATGACTTTCCACGCGCGGAACCGCCCGCCTTACCATATTGATTTTGTCCAAAAACACCACGGCGTCAATGCCTCGCCCCGCCGAAACGAATTTGCGAAATTGTTCCGAGTTCTTCTCGTCCAACATTCGCGCTTGCGTGTCAAGATTCCTTTCCGCCTCCGCAATCCATTTCAAAATCTCGGCCCCTTCGTCCTGTTGGTCGTTAAAGATTAAAATGTTCCTTTCTGTAAACGGTTTTAACATTGCGCACCCCTCTTTGATTTGCTCGGTTTGTCGCTTCCCAAGACCGCGTCCAGCCTCAGGCTGGTGGTACGGTGGACAGGGGTTGAACCTGCACGATTGCTCACGGGCTTCTGAAACCCGCGCGTCTGCCATTCCGCCACCACCGCATCAATTTCAAACCAATTTTCCGCACGCACAATATTCGGATTCGGCGCAAGTGGTTTTTGTTTAAGCCCAAAGAAATCGCAAAAGTGAACGCATTTCACGCCCGCTTTTGCCGCCTTTTCAACAATAGATAGATTGTCTTCCACCAAAATATCAATTTTGTTTTCAACGCAAATCGCCGCTTTGTCCATCACCGCCAAACGAAAATCTGTGTCTTCACGTTTCGCCGTAAGCCACGGGAACGAAAAGCCGAACTTTTTCAACATATCATTCGCGCCCTTGATAAACTCCTTGACACAACAAAGTTGCACCGCCCGCGACGAAATAATGAATATCTCGTGCCCCGCTTTAATCCATTTTGCCAATATTTCATCTGCAAAAGGCATAATATTCGCTTTGTAAGTAAGTTTCACCAAATCATGCAAATATTCCATGTTCTCTTTTTCATCAAACCCATACTTCACTTGCGCAAAAATCGAATCGGGTTTGACAATGCCGTGTTTCGCAATCTTCGTCGCCCAAGCATGAAACACGCGCTCTGTGTCGAAAAGCACTCCGTCAAAATCTAAACCGATTCTCATATTACATCCGTATCGGCAAGACTAAAAACAAATAATCGCCGCCCTTTGCACTCTCAATAACACAAGGGGATAATTCCCCCATGCATGAAATTTTCAAAAACTCGTCACTGCTTGCTCGAACCGCGTCCAAAAAGTATCTCGTATTGAATGTAATTTTCAAATCACGCCCGGACAAATTCGCCGGAACCTTTTCGTTTATTCGTCCAATCTCGTTCGTTGCCGTAATTTGAATAAACTTGTCGGTAATATTAAGCGTTATTACATTCACCTTGTCATTCCTAACCAAAACTCCTGCCTTTTCCACCGCAGCGTCAAAAGCCCCCCTCTCAACTATAACCGTGCTCTCAAACTTGCTCGGAATGATTTGAGTATAATTTATGTACTCGCCGTCAATCAATCTTCCCGCAAAGACGGTTTTATTTATATTTACTTGGAAAAACTTTCCGTCAATCACAACCCCAATCTCGCCATTGTCATTGTCAACCAATTTTCGCACCTCGTCCAAACTTCGCCCCGGCACAACAATTTTAATCGCACTACTGTGATTCGTAATCGCTTTTGTAATTTTTGTTAATCTAAATCCGTCAAGCGCAACCCCCACAATTTTATCAACCCCAATCTCACACAAAACTCCCTTCAAAACCGGCCTGCTATCATCACTTCCCACACTCACTCTTGTTTTATTGATAAAGTCCTTAAACGCGTCACTCTTAATTGTAAAATGTGGTTTTTTATTAAGATTCACAATGTCCGGATATTCCACCACCAACAAACATTGAAAGTTCCCAACATTTTCCCCATTCCCAACTTTCAAATTTTCCTTTTCCAAAACCAATTCTACACTGTTCTTCCCCAACTTGCTTGCATATTCACAAAATACCTTCCCCGGAACCACGCAAACGCCCTCGGTTGAAATATCCGCCCTAATTGATTTTTGAATATACATTTCCAAATCTGTCGCCGCCAAAGTCAACATTCCGCCCTTCGCCGTCAACTTTATCCCTTCCAAAACGGGATTGATTGTCCGCGCGCTCGTCGCCCTCGCAACCACCGCCACCGCATCCGCCAAATCCAATCCGTCACATACCAATTTCATAACATAAGTTTAACACTTTAAAGTGAAATGTCAATGATAAAACAACAACTGCGCATAATCCGCTACTCCATCTTTTGCTTTTCTAAAAGTGCTATTGATTCCTCAATAGTAAAACATTGCCCTTTTCGAATTTGTGCTTTGCTTTCGGCGCAAATTTTCAACAAAATATCCATCGCCTCTTTGCGCGACATATGCAATTCGCGTTCAAGCCTTGCGATTTCCAAATCTGTCTTCGGTTGCGGTAAAGCCTTTCCCATATTTCTTATTATATCATATTTGTGATTGCTTTTCAACTATATTCTTTATATAATCAAACATGACATTTTGGATTGCCCAAGCATTCAGCGCTATCGCCGTGGTCTTATGCTTCATCTCTTTCCAAGTCAAAAACAAAAACAAACTTCTAATCCTCATCGGCCTCGGCAATTTTACTTACAGCATCGGCTTTCTAATCCTCGGCGCATATTTCGGTTTCGCCACAGGAATAATCGCCGCCCTTCGCTCACTCCTTTTTTACAAAATCGAAGACCGCAACAAGGTCTATCGCTACTTCGCGATTTCTTTCCTTCTAACCTTGCTCGCCGTTTGCACCTATTTCACATATGACGGAATCATAAGCATCTTCGTCATGCTCGCCGCCGCCTCTCTCGCCCTTTCTATGTGGTTCGGCCACACAATTTATATTCGCTTCGCCGCAATCGCCGTTGCGTCTTTTCTAATCATTTACGAAATTATGACCCGCGCATATGTAAGCATTCTTGTCGAATCAATCCAAATTATTTCCTGCGTAATCTTCTTAATTCGTTTATATATAGAGAGGCATCATGTACATAAAGACTCTTGAATTAACCAATTTTCGCAACCATGCGTCAAAAGCAATAAACTTTTCGCCCGCAATCAACATAATATACGGCGCAAATGCCGTCGGCAAAACAAATATTTTGGAAAGCATTTATTTTTGTTGCCTCGGGAAAGGTTTCAAATCCGCCCGCGACCGCGACGCCATTCAGTTTGGACAAAACCAATTCAAAATAAAAACAGAAGTTCAAAAAAGTTTCGGCGAACTTTTTATTGAAATAATTATTTGCTCTGGGTTAAATCAACGCAGGGGGGGCGTGGGGGGGAACGCCCCACAAAAGTTTATCAAACTAAACGCCACCCCAATCCTTCGCGTGTCCGAACTCCTCGGCAACCTCACCTGTGTTTTCTTCAACCCCGACGAATTGAAACTTGTCCGCGAAGCACCCGAAGACCGCCGCCGCTTCATGGATATGACAATTTCCCAATTCGACAAAACATATTTCCACGCCCTCACAAAATACAACCAAATATTGAAACAACGTAACGCTCTTTTGAAACAATTCACCCAAACACCCGACGAAATCCGCTCTTTGGATATTTGGGACGCGCAACTTGCCACCGAAGCCGAAAAAATAACACAAAAAAGAATCGCTTTTATTTCCGAATTGAAATCTTTCGTCGCCCCAATTCATAAACAATTCACAAATGATATAGAAGATATAAATATTGATATAGAAACAATGAATAGCAAAGACATATTATCCGCATTAAAATCCGCGCGCGCAAAAGATTTCAAACTTAAAACCACTACAATAGGTCCGCACCGCGACGATTTGAAAATTACAATAAACAATTTGGACGTCCGACAATTCGCAAGCCAAGGGCAACAACGCACCGCCGCCCTATCTTTAAAACTTGCCACCTTAAAAATCCTTGAAGCGCACACAAATGAAAAACCAATCCTCTTGCTTGACGATGTGTTCAGCGAACTTGACGAGAGCCGCCGCGCCAAACTGCTCGCCCTTTGCGCCGGCTACCAAACGCTTATAACTACCACGGATAAACCTTTTGGAAAACTACTTGACAAAGCCACCCTTTTTGGGGTATAATAGTTTCATGTATTTAGACATTGCATTGGGGATTTTGCTTTTGCTCTTCCTATTCATGGGATTTCGCAAAGGCTTCATGTGTGGCATCATTGGCTTCGTGTCAAGTGGGCTTTCGTTCGCTGTCGCGGTTTTTACCGCAAAGCCCGTCGCCTCCTTCATGGACGGCTCTGTAAGACTTGCCGACAGATGCGAAAACATTATGCATGGTTTGGGAAGACCGTTAAGCATTTTGGTTTGCGGTGTCGGTGTTTATTTATTGTGCCGTTTGGTTTTCTTTATTATCGGAAGAACAATCAAGACATTTAAAAAGAGCCACAAATCCGTCGATGTTGTTGACAAGGTTGCAGGAATTGCTTTGGGTGGCGCAAAGTTTGTTTTATTGCTTGTTGTAATCTTCACCGTAATTCATTTGCTTGATTCAATTCCATTGATTGAAAAAACTGTGGATTCAATTTTCAAAGGAAGCAAGTTCGGTAAAGTTGTTTATTTCGATATCTATGACACAAAGATTTGGCCAATGATTGAAAAACTCTTGCCTTGGACAAAGAACAGATAAATTATAAAATAAAGCCAAACAAAAACCCCGCAATGTCGGGGTTTTGTTTTTCATTTTATTCTTGAAACTATTTCTTCCAATTCGCCTTGACTTCGATACTCGATTATAACTTTGCCGTGGTCATCTGTTCCTTTTATTGTAACTCTTTGCCCAAACTTTCTTTCAAGTTGGTTTTGGAAATCTTTTAATTCCAAACTTTGTTCCGGCGGCGAAACATAATTTTTGCCCGAAGGATAAGGATGCGCACGCCTCTCAACTTCTTTTTCCAAATCTCGCACAGACATTCCTTTTGCACATTTTTTTGCAAGTTCAACTTGCGCATACTTATTTATTCCGCCCAAAAGGCATTTTGCGTGCCCAAGCGTGATTTGATTTTTTTCAAGCAAATGCAAAACTTCGGGGTCAAGCGACAACAATCTTGTGTAGTTCGCAATTGCACTTCTGGATTTGCCGAGAACTCTTGAAGTTTGTTCTTGGGTCATATTGTGGGTTTCCATAAGTTTTTTAATCCCCATTGCAACTTCATATTCATTTAAATCGGTTCTTAAAAGATTTTCCACAAGCGCAATTTCCGCAATTTGTTTCGAACTGTATTCGCGCACAACCGCAGGAATTGTCTTTAAACCCACATTTTTTGCCGCGCGCCAACGTCGTTCGCCGGCAACAATCATAAACCTTGAACCAACTTGATTTAAAATAATCGGTTGAATTACGCCGTTCGCCAAAATGCTTTGTTCCAATTCTTGCATCGCTTGCGGGTCAAACTCGCGTCTTGGTTGGTTTTTGTTGTTGTCGATTTTTGTTACGTCGATTTCGCGCACGCCAAGTTCGGTTTCGTCCGTGTGGTGCGAGGTTGTTTTTGTGGTGTTTGGGCTTGCGCTTAAATCTTCATCGAAGAGGGAAATCAACGCGCCCAAACCTTTGCCAAGACCTTTTTTATTTTCTGCCATACAACATTTTTATCACACAAAAAAACGGAATGCAAGCGGTTTTCAAAAGCGGAAAAATGTTCCACGTGGAACATAGTTTTCCCGTATTAGGTATTTAATTTTTCGATAGCGAGCGATGACGATTGATGAGTTCTTTTGCAAGGTCAGAATAGGCAAGCGCGCCGGCGCAGCGCTTGTCGTATTCGTTTATGGCTTTGCCGTGGCTTGGCGCTTCGGCAAGGCGGACATTTCTTGGGATATGTGTTTTGAAAACGGTCTTTCCAAAATATTTCAATATTTCCGCGCTGACTTGTTCGGTTAAGTTTCCGCGCGTTTCCATTGTCAATAAAACTCCGTCGATTTCAAGTTTTGGGTTAAGATGCTTTTTTATAAGTTTGATTGTAAGCATGAGTTGCGCGATGCCTTCCATTGCGTAAAATTCGCATTGGATTGGAATGATGAGCGCGTCGGCGGCCGTGAGCGCGTTTACGGGAAGCAAACCAAGCGACGGCGGGCAATCTATACAAATATAGTCATAACTTGGGCGGGCTTTTTCCAAAAGGTTTTTCAAAATCTTTTCGCGGCCGCTCATGCGGACAAGTTCTTCTTCCGCGCCGGCAAGATGAACGTCGGCGGGAATTATTTCAAGTCCGCGGATTTTGGTTAATTGAACGGCTTCGGCGATGTCGCATTCGCCGGAAATCAAATTATAAACGGTTTTGTTTTTTTGCGGGTCGATTCCCAAACCGATGCTGGCATTGCCTTGGGGGTCCAAATCGACAATTAGGACGCGCTTTCCATTTTCCACCAAATAAGCGGACAAGTTGACGCAGGTTGTGGTTTTGCCGACACCGCCTTTCCAATTTGTAAATGCTATGATTCTTGCGTGCATATGGTTAGGGTACACTTAATTTTTTGGATTGACAATTGATTTTGTTGGGTGTAAAGTTTTTGCATGGAAAGTATTGAGCGTGAAGGGCAAGAGTGGTCAAAAAAAAGTCCGATGGAGCGGGCGAATGATTTGGTTTTAGGCAAATGGACAGCGGTGAATAAAAAAGGGGCCGGTGTGGCGTATTATGTTGATAAGCCGCATGGAGTTGACCGTACAAAGTACGAGCCTGTTTTTGTGAATTATGAAAGTGGCATTATAAAACATATGTATGTGGGGGAAGGTGTAAAATCCAATGAGCAAGCCACGCAAGTAAATGCGCGGCACGAAATCCATGTTGCGGCGAAGGATAGAGAGGCGTATGAATGCCGTATTCCGTATAGCGGTGGGGCTTCGGCGCTTTTGGCGGAGATTGCGCAAAAGACCGATGAATTGTATAAAAAGCAACATGAATTGGCGGATGCGAAAGGAATTAAGGTGTTTGATGCGAAATTTGATATTGCGTTATTGAAACTTTCAGATTTTGTAAAAGGCAACGCGGATGTGGCACTTTTGGAAGAGTTTATAAAGAAGTTGGACAAGAAACTTGCGGAAACGGTGCTTGAAGCGGCGAAGTTGCAAAAGCCGAAAGCGTTTAAGGGCAAGATTCAAAAAGACATTTTGATGTTTTCGTGATTTATTGCGTGGAGCCGATTGCGTCGCCCGACCAGCCCGAGCCGATATTCCAATGGTCGTCGATGCGGTATTCGGTGGATTCGGGCAAATCAAATTCAATTTGGATAAGTTTTTTGGCGATTGGGTAATCTTTGAACCATTCGCCGACGGTGACGATAAAACCGACATCTTTTTGTTCCCAGACGCGACCGCGCGGGGTTTGGGTGTAGTCGCCGTGGAATGCGGTTGGACGGCCGAGGGCTTTGTCTTTGTGATATTGTTTTGTCCAAAAGTCTTTGTGAAGAGTTGAAATAGTTTTAAGTCCGCGGAAATCAAATTGGCGGTCGCAAGTTGGAATTTTTGCTATGCCAAAGAGTTCTTGGCTTTTTGGGCTGAACCAAAAGATGCCGACGTTGGGGACGTCTTGATTGTTAAAGTTTGCGCGCATAGAATCCATCATTTTTGCGTTCATATTATTAGAGTATAGCAAAAGTTGTGAGTTGACAATTGATTTGTGGCGTGATAGGGTTAATTATGAAGATTTTGAGTGTGGTCGTGCCGACGTATAATATGGAAAAGTATCTTAAACAATGTTTGGATTCTTTTATTGATGAAAGAGTGCTTGGGGACATTGAGATTTTGGTTGTGAATGACGGGAGCAAGGATAAAAGTGCAGAGGTGGCGGAAGGATATGTGAAGAAGTATCCGAAAACTTTTAAGTTAATAAATAAAGAAAATGGTGGGCATGGTTCGACAATTAACAAAGGGATAGAGATTGCGACGGGGAAATATTTCAAAGTTGTTGATGCAGATGATTGGGTGGATACGGAAAACTTTGTGGGGTTGGTTGAAAAGTTGAGGGATTTAGATGTGGATTTGGTGTTGAATGCTTTTGATGAAGTGCATATGGAAGGTGATGTAGTTTTTAATGTGAATACAGTCAATGATAAATATTTTGTAATGCACAAGTTTACGGTGAAGACGAGTGTTTTAAGGGAAGCGGGTGTGAGATTGTTTGAGCATTGCTTTTATGTTGATGTGCAATTTTGTTGCTTTGCATATTTGAATTGCAAAAGCGAGATTTCTTTTGATGATGTTGTTTACAAATACAGATTGGGGCGAAGCGGGCAAAGTGTGAGTAAAGAAAGGACTTTGCAATTATTGGAACAAAGGTTTAGGGTGTTTTTGAGTGTGTTTGAATATTTGAAGACGCATTTTGACAAAAGCAAAGTTGGGCTTTGTTTGCATTATGTTGTGGGATTTTATGGTTGGGTGATTATAAATTGGGAAACGAAAGAGCAATTAAGAATGTTAAAAGCATTTGACAAAAAGATTAAGAAAGAATACAGGGAATTGTATAAACTTTTGCGTTTTTCGTGGCGGGTGAAATTGATTATTAAGATGCATTTTCATGGAACAAAGTTTTTAAGGATGTTCAAGAGATGAAGTGGGATTATTTGATTGTTGGAGCGGGGCTTTTTGGTTCGGTTTGTGCGCATGAATTGAAAAAGAGTGGGAAGAAAGTTATTGTTATTGATAAGAGAAATCAAAAAGGTGGGAATTGTTTTTGTGAAAAGATTGAAAACATAAATGTTCACAAATATGGGGCGCATATTTTTCACACAAGCAATAAAGAGATTTGGGATTATGTGAATCAATTTTGTGAATTTAACAACTATATCAACAGTCCGGTTGCAATATATAAGAAGGAAATATATAATTTGCCGTTTAATATGAATACTTTTGCAAAAATGTGGGGGATTAAAACGCCAGCGGAAGCAAAAGCAATTATTGAGAAGCAAAAGTTTAAAGGAAGCCCAAACAATTTGGAGGAGCAGGCAAAGAGTTTGGTTGGGGAAGATATATATAGGAAACTTGTGAAAGGGTATACGGAAAAGCAATGGGGAAGGGATTGCAAGGATTTGCCGGCTTCGATTATTAAAAGGTTGCCGGTGAGATTTACATATGACAACAATTATTTCAATGACAGATTTCAAGGGATTCCGATTGGTGGGTATAATGTGATATTTGAGAAGTTGTTGAGTGGGATTGAAGTTAGGTTGGGTGTTGAATATAAAAATTGTGGGATTGAGGCGAGAAGGGTGATTTATACTGGGGCGATTGATGAGTTTTTTGATTTTCAATTGGGCAATTTGGAATATAGGTCGGTGAGATTTGATACAAAGGTTTTGGACACGGATAATTTTCAAGGCAATGCGGTTGTGAATTATACGGAAAGGAGTGTTCCTTTCACACGAATTATAGAGCACAAGCATTTTGAGTTTGGTGTTGGGGGCAAGACGGTGGTTTCTTATGAGTATCCGAGTGAGTGGAAAGTTGGGGAGGAGCCATATTATCCGATTGGGGACGAGAAGAACAGTAAACTTTTGGAAAAGTATTTGGAATTGCAAAAAACCGTGCCGAATGTTTATTTTGGCGGGCGTTTGGGGCAATATAAGTATTTTGATATGGACAAGACAATAGAGGCGGCTTTGGGGCTTGTGAAAAAATTACTTGTCAAAAATTGATTTGTGTGATATAATAACGGCATGACTGAATATGTGAAATACGCAATGTTAGGGCTATTGGGATTGCTTGGGTTGTTTTTGGTTCTTGGTATGTTTTTTGGGGCGGTGCGAGGATTTAAAAAAGCGGGGATAAGATTGGCGACGGTGGTTGTGGCGTTGACTTTGGCACTTTTATTGACGCCATTGTTTTCGGGAATGATTAAGAATGTGCAAGTTGGCGACATGGGGACGGTTGGGGAAATAACGGCTGACAAAGTTTTCATGGGTGAAATGGGGCAAGACATTAGGAAAGAGGTTCCGGGAATAGAAGATTTTGTGTTGAACTTTGCGATTGCGGTGGTGAACTTTGTGATGTTTATTGCATTGTATTTTGTGTTCAAGTTTATTTCTTGGATTGTTTATTTTATTTTGACAAAGGTATTTTTGAAAAATCAAACAAAGAAGGAGCGCAAGTTGAATCCCATGCACAAGCACAGATTATTGGGTTGTTTGGTTGGGATTGTGACGGGATTTGTGTTTTTTGCCTTTTTAATGATTCCGTTAAATGGAATGATTCAAGGGTTTGACGAAGTTGCAACATATGGAAAGAGTGCGCAGTTTGCGGGCGTTGCGGCGGTTGAAGACGGGAACTTGGACGATGAGAAGTTCACGCTTGGCGATGTTGTTGGCAAGGACGGATTGAATGACCAAATACAAAGCAGTATTTACGGGCGCGTGACGCGATACACGGGAATGCAACAACTTGGCAAGTTTGGCGTTCGATATTTGAGTAGGGTTGATAAGAACTTTAATTTGGCCGATGATATGGTAAGCGGTGGAAAGATTGGAATGGACGCTTTGGCGATAGTTTCGGCGGCGAAAGAGAACAAAGAGTTAGGGAATCCGAGCAATTGGGGCGAGAGCGAATACAATTTCGTTATCAATATGACCAAACGCGTGTTTGAATTGGGAATTATTCAATCAGGATTCGAGTTTGTGACGGGCGATGACGACAAAAAAGGCGTTGTGGACGTTATGGAAAATCGTGGAACTTTTGACGGAAAGTTGGAAAATGTGAGCGAAGACGAGGATTTTAAAAAGGATTCTTACCGCTCAGTGAAATCTTATACGCGTTGGCAAAATATTTGTGATGATATTGTGGGCGTTTTGGAAATTGCAAAGGTTTTATTTGTTGCCGATGCGAACGGAAACAAATTGGCCGTTGCGTTTAAAGATGTATTTGCAAACATTGGACACCCCGAAGATTTGAAAGCGAATGTGAAAATACTTTTGGGTGAAGGCGAAAAAGAAGGAATGTTGGGAAGCAAGGCAAACAATTATCAAGGGGCGAAACGATTGACGGACAAGTTCTTTGGTTTGCATTTTGTTCAAACTTTGTTTACGGGTGGAGATTTGTCAAGTATTTATTGCGCTCCGATTGCGAACAAGATTAGCACAGAAGAAAAACCGGTTGAGAAAGGTGTATTAAAAATTGAAGCGACGACGGAAGATTGGGCAAGTGTGAGTGAAGATGCGACAAGATTGATTGTGAATATTGTCGAGAGTTTGGAATTGATTGCCGATATTGCGCATGGCGAAGGCGACAACACGCAAGAGCGTTTGGCGAATGCGTTTAACCGTGACGGAGCGATTTGCAAGCCGGACGAAAACGGAAAAGCCGACGGCATTGTTGGCGTGTTGAATACTTTGACCAATTCGAAAGCAATAGGTGTGCCTTTCCGTACGATTATAAAACATTTTATCGACGATGCCGGATTGGGCGCGCATAGCGACGACGAGGAAGAACTTGACGGCGCTTCGAAAGCGATGAATAATGCAATGAACAATGCGCTTGAAACAATCAAGAGTGAATTAAGCACAAATATGATTGAAGAGCCAGACCACACAAAGCATTTGAAACCGATTGATTGGTACAGTTTGTTGTGCGTCTTGCGCGATGCGAGCAACTTTGCGGTAAGCGGAATGAATGATTCGACAAGTTTACAAAGATTGTTGGAAACCGCGTCCGAGAGCGAATTGGTTGCGGGAATTGTGACGGATTTTGTGACGTCGCTTGTCGATAGTTCGACCAACGGTCAAGTTGTGATTACGGGGCTTGAAAGCGATGAAGACAAAGTTGCGTTTATGGGCGCGATTGCGGGCTCGGCGGGGACTTTGGTTGATTTGTTGAATGGTGGCGAAGATGCAGATTTGAAATATGAAAATCCGGATGATTTGTTGATTATCTTGGGTGGCGGTGAAGAAAATTCGGTTGAGACATTGGTGAAACTTGCAAAAATCCCCGGTTTGAATATTACGGTTGATATTGAAACCGAGGCAATGGACGAAGCAATTGATAATCTTGTGGCAGGGGACGAGAGCGTTAAAGAAGAAGATAAAGAAAAAACCGCCGAAATGATTAAAAAATTGTTTACAACAAAATAAAATAAGGGTAAAATAAAGTTGTGGAGAAGTTTAACGAAAGCGCAGTCCATATTGTTGCAAAGGTTTGTGGCTCGGTGAGTCCGTCCTTTTTAACCGTCATTTCATTTTTAATTTTTGGTGCAATATTTCTTTATGAATTGATTTTAATGTTTGTTGTGTTCGGAATAAAGATTCGTGGCGGTTGCGCTTATACGGTTATTCAAGTAAACAATTTAAGGCGCCGTGTTGTATTTATGATTGCTTGGTTTTATACCGCGTTTTGGTTGTTGACTCTTATACCTTTTGATGCTCCGATTGCGTCGTTGACATTAAATGATGTTATATTGCCATTTTTGTTTTTGTTTTTAATTTATATTTCCGAAATGGTGTTTTCTGTTTTGTCATTTTCAAAATGCGGAACCCGTTGCGACGAAAGCCCCGCGGTTGCGCACGCCGTTATTGCGCCGGCATCTTCCGGAGACAATGTTGTGACAATATCCGAAGTAACGCCCGTGGAAGAACCAATCATTGATAAAAAAAAAGATAAAAAAAAAGATAAGAACCGACAAGAGGACGAAAAAAAAATAGTTGAAGGAGTCGAAGTTTCAAGGCCCGAAACAAAGAAAGGCAACGATATCATAAGCGTATTTGCGCCCGAGCCGGAAGTTGTTGAACCCGCGCCCGTGTCAGCGGCGGAAGTTGCGTCCATAATTGGGACTGCGCCTTCGGCGGCAATGCACAAACGTGTTGTGAAAAAAGCGACGGGTGCCCCGCGTCCGCGAACTACGGGAACGCGCGCGCCAAGAACGCCGAAGAAAACGCCCGAAGAATTGGAAGCGGAAAAGAAAAAAGAGCGCATTGAAGAATTGGGGGCGAAGATTGAACGTCAACGCCGTCAAGCCGAACGCAGCACCGATACTTTGGCGCCCGTGGATATTCCTTACGCCGCTGGCACTCAACAAGCGCGCTCTCGCGTGGAAGAAGCCGCGAACAAGATGGACGAATTGCAACGCCGAATGGAAACTTTGCGCAAAACCGTAACGGTTCGTGACGTGAACGCGCCCGAAACAATTCAACAAAATGAACGCAAAAGTCCAAGCGACACGCATTCAATCACGGAACTTCGCCGCGAACAAGACAGATTGAAATACCAATATGAAATCATGCAACACAAGTTGGAACAAATCGCAAACGAAAAAGCAAATGTCGGATATTACAGTGGCACAAACAATTTTGAACGCACGGGCAAGGGCGAAAATCTTTCCAAAATGCCAAGCCGCAACAAGTTCGACGAAGAAGAAGTAAAGGCGGCGCTCCTTGGTTTGAAAAACGCTATTGACGATTTGCAACGCAAAATTGATGCTCGGGCAGATAGTTAAACGGGCGACGCCGCGGGCGGTTGCTTCGCGCGTTTTATTCAAGCGATAGTGACATAATATTGTCGAGATTTTTTACGCCGTCATAGATTGCGCGGTTGGGTGGCATTTTCAATAATTTCCAAATGATGCCCATGGCTTGCGGTGTGTTTAAATCGTTTTGGAATGCCGAAATGGCGGTTTGGAAATCTTTTGTGATTTGTTCGCTTGGCGCGTTTGGCGCTGCGGCGTGTTGGGAAAGACGCTTTTTCATATTGTCGTATGCGGTTTGCGCCGCCGAAAGTGCCGCCCAAGTGAAATTAAGTTGGCTTCGATAATGTGTTGTTAAACACAAATATCGGTATGCAAGTGGCGAAAAACCTTTGGCTTTGATATCGTCAATTGTATAAGTGTTGCCCAAAGATTTTGACATTTTGCCACCGTCGATTTGAATGTGTTCGTTGTGAAGCCAAAAATTGCACATTGGTTTTCCCGTGAGACTTTCCGTTTGCGCAATTTCGTTTGTGTGGTGAATTGGAATGTGGTCGACGCCGCCCGTGTGAATGTCGAACGTGTCGCCGAGATTTTTGCGCGCAATTGCCGAACATTCAATATGCCAACCCGGGCAGCCCGCGGTGACCGCGGTGGCGGTCGCTTCGCGTGTCTTATCCGAACAAATCGGGGAAGACCATTTTTGCATTGCGTTCGGTGACACGAACTTCCACAATGCGAAATCGTTTGGGTTTTTCTTTTCGCCCATTTGGACGCGCGCGCCGGCGACATTTTTGTCAATCGGTTGGCGCGAAAGTTTGTTGTAATCTTTGGCTTTGCTTGCGTCGAAATAAATGCCGTCGCTTGTGACGTATGTGTAGCCTTTCTTTTCCAATTCTGTAATGAATTTTTTCATGTCGTCAATGTATTCGGTTGCGGGCGCAACGATTTTTGGTTTGCGAATGTTTAATTGCGCGCAATAATCGAAAAATTGGTCGGTGTATTTTTTAGCGATTTCTTGCGGAGTGGTATTTTGGGCGCGCGCGGTTTTTTCAACTTTGTCTTCGCCTTCGTCCGCGTCGGAAACCAAATGCCCAACGTCGGTCAAGTTCATGACATCTAAAACAGAGTAACCGGCAAAGATGAGAGTTTTTTTCAAAATGTCGGTGAAAATATACGCGCGCAAGTTTCCAATATGCGGCGTGTTGTAAACCGTGGGGCCGCAAGAGTAAATGCGAACTTGGTTGCCTTTGATTGGTGCGAATTCGTCCTTTTGGCGGGTCAATGTATTATAAAATTTCATAATAATACATTATATTATGTTATTTGTAAAAGCGCAACGCATATAATTATCTATGGCGTTAAAACCCGAAAACAATGCGGAATTATTTGCAAAAATTGAAAGACTTGCAAAATTGGGCAAGTGCAAAATATCCGACACGCGTGTTGCGATTTGGATAAACGAAATGCCCCACGTCGAAGGGAAAACTTTCGTCACAAGTTTCAATAAAATCCATGAAGTTTACAATCCACATTATCATTTTCAAGAGGTTCGTGCAGGGCTTAAAGATAATGGCAAGACGCAAGACGAAATTGCCGTTTCGAAATATCTTGGCGAGTTTAGTTCCGAGGCGAAAGGCAATGACACATACGTGAAAGTTTTACTTGACGCGGCGGAAGAAGGATTGATTAAAAGTTAATTGTTGACATTTCTTTTTGTGGGTGTTATTGTTGGGTATGGCAGAAACAAAAACAAAAGTAATTTGCACAATCGGTCCTTCTTCGTGGGACGAAGACCATTTGGAAAAATTGATGCGGGGTGGCATGGCGATTGCCCGATTCAATTTCTCGCACGTTTGGACGCCGGAAACTTTGGCGGCAACAAAAACGCAAATGGAACGCGTGTTAAAAGTGCGCAGTCGGCTTGGCGTGAATTGTGAATTGGCTCTTGACACAAAAGGTCCCGACATTCGCATTGGCGCGTTCAAAGAAAGTTCGGTTAATGTGGTTACGGGGCAAAAGTTCACTTTTTATTTTGGCGCAAAAAACGAAAAACGTCTTGGCGATAGCAACGGCGTGTATGTTGGGTATGATAAATTATTGAAAATTGTCAAATGTGGTTCACAACTTTGTTTAAATGACGGGCACGTTGTTATGGATATTGTTGAAATGGGCGAAGATTTCATCACCGCGGTTGTGAAAGCCGGCGGGGTTTTGAAAACGCGCAAATCTTTGGCCGCCCCGGGGCACGATTTGGAATTGCCTTTTATTTCGCCGGAAGACGAAACAGATTTCAAAATGGGCATTGAATTGGGCGTTGATTGGGTAATGGCGAGTGCGGTTATGCGTGGCAAAGACGTTGAAGAATTGCGCAAGTTTTGGGCGGATAACGGCGGAAAACCAATCAAGATTATGAGCAAAATCGAAGACAGAATCGGGCTTGATAATCTTGACGCAATAATCAAAGCAAGCGACGCAATCATGGTTGCCCGCGGCGGATTGGGAACGGATATTGGTTTGGACAAATTACCTGCCGCACAAAAACATATTATCAAACGCACACGCAAGGCAAAAAAACTTGTTGTTTGCGCAACCGAAATGATGGAAAGTATGTCCGAAAAGCCGAACTGCACACGCGCGGAAGCAAGCGACGTGGCGAACGCGGTTTGGGACGGGTCGAATTATGTAATGCTCTCGGGCGAATCCGCCGCGGGAAAATATCCGGTGGAATGTATGCAATTTATGTACAAAATTGTTGAAGATGCCGAAAAGCACAAAGAATACTATCGGGTGTAATATACATTGGTTATGAAAAGATTTGGGTTAATTTTGTGTGTGCTTGTGATGTGCGGGCTTGGGTTTTCGGGTTGCGCAAATTATAATGGCGAAAAAGAACAAGACTACCCTTGGAGTGTGATTTTAATCATGAAATATGATTTGAAAACCGAAACCGCGCCCGCGGACGCACTTGACCAAATCAAAGCGCAAATAAACCCAATCATGGGCGAGAATGAATATTCTGTTTGGCAAAGTGGCACTGTTGTACAAATTGAAATGTATTTTGAAAACTATTCCGCATTTGCCGAGATGTTCCACGTGGAACAAATTGCACAAGTTAAAGTTTCAACAAGCGAGAAACTTTTTTTCATTGAAAGAACAATCAAATTCCAAAACCCAATCAAAGATATAAAGGATAAAAAAACTTTAAATGATGTTGACACAAAAGTTAAAACCGCATACGGGGATTATTTGACCTTAAATCCATATGGATTGTATTTTGTTTTGGAATCCCCGACAAGAAGAACAAAAATTGAAACATCTTATAAACATGAAAATGTGGGACTTCATTATATGTATTATTTCCGCAATGACGTTGACCAAATTGAAATCTTTGACCGATATGCCAATCAACCGATTTGGTATGTGATTGGATTGGGTGGAACTTTTGTATTTATGGGGTTAATTTGGTTGTATTTCAAATCTAAAAAGCGTACAATAGACGCATGGCGTTCGCAGTCTTTTCCGACATCCACGGCAATTTAGAAGCCTTGGAAGCAATCATTAAACACGCGCAAAAGAAACGAATCAAGGATTTGTATTTTTTGGGCGATGCGATTACGTTCGGCCCCGATTCAAGTGCTTGTTTAAAATTGCTTCAAAAACATAATGTGAAATGCGTTCTTGGCAATCATGAACAACGTGTTGTGCGTTATGATAAAAGCATTAAAACAATGACTTATGCGACATTGGAACACATGAATTATGTGTTTAATCAACTTGACCGCGACGATTTACGTTTCATAAAAACAATGCCCGTCAATATTAAAATCAATTATCAAGGTTTCAACATTTTGTTCACGCATTACGCGCACGATTCTCACGGCGTAATTCGTGACGATTACGAAGAATTCACCGAGAGCCGATTGAACAAATTATTCGGCGAACATAAATGCGACGTGGTTTTCTTTGGCCATATTCACAGTCGCAAAATCATAATTGACGAAGCGGGCAAAAGTTTCATTTGCAACGGCGCGTCGGGTTGCGTCAAAACGGACAAAACCTTTTACACTCATTTTGACATTCACCGCGAAGACGGCGACGCAAACTTTGATTTTTACCGCGTGACTGTGCCATTCAACCGCAAAAAGTTTGAAGAAAAAATGCGAACAATTCCAATGCCGGATAAAAAAGAATACGCTCCAATCACATTTGGATTAGAGATTTAACACTTGATACATAGCACTTGACTTTTTACAATTCTTAAAATATAATATTGTATGCCATCAATTTCAATGTTTTATGGAATAATCATTTATATGTATGGGCGCGACAACAAGCAACATCACCTTCCGCATATTCACGCGAAATATGCGGGCGAATTTACGACTTTTGATATTAAAAGCGGGGAAGTTTTGGACGGTAAAATGCCCGCGAAACAAGTACAATATGTAAAAACATGGATTTCGTTGCGTCAAGAAGAGTTACTTGCAGATTGGGAAGTTGCGGTAAACGGCGAAACGCCTTATCGCATTTCGCCGCTACAATAAAGGGGGCAAAATGGTAAAAATAACAAGTGTCAAACCGCAAGACGATTACAAATTGTTTTTAACATTTTCAAACGGCAAAAAGGGCGTTTTTGACGCTCGCCCATATTTGGACAAAGGTTCAATCTTTATTCCACTTCAAGACCCAACGCTTTTTAAAAGTGTTCATATCGCCGATGCTACTATTGAATGGACGACAGGGGCGGATTTGTGTCCCGATTGCGTGTATGCAGAAACGAAGTTTATCTAAAATGCAAAGAAACAGACCCCAGCCAAAATGACCAAATAGAGCGAAAACCAATGCAATTTCACGCGCTTGATTATGCCAAGCATGAACTTTATTGCCAAAATCCCACTTAAAAACGCCGCAACAAAAGCAACTGCGGTTGGAATTAAATCAAGATTTAACACGCCGCCTTCGCCCCGAATTGTCAATATTTCCAACAAAAGTGACGCAACAATAATCGGAATCGACATTAAAAACGAATATGTCGCCGCCGCGGTTTTTTCTGTGCCACTTAACAAAAGCGCCGATATTGTCGTCCCGCTTCTACTTAATCCCGGCACAACGGCAATCCCTTGCGAAAGTCCAACAATCATGGCGCTCTTAAACCCGACGGGATTTTTCGGCGCGTGAATGAATGTCGTTAAGAAAAGAATTATTGCCGTGGCGAGAAAAGAGAAAGGCAAAATTGCGTATGTAAAAGTTTTGTCAATGGCGTCTTTGAAAACCAAAACAAGAGTGCAAGTTATGACTGTGGAAATCACCAAACACCAATTAAATTTGCAAAATGGTTTTTTAATCAAATCCAAAATTGTTTTTCGAAAAACTATAACGACGGCAAGCAATGTTGCCACGTGCAAAATAATATCGAACAATAACATATCGCCCCCAAGCCCAAACAAATGTTGAAACAATATAAGGTGTCCGCTTGAACTCACGGGCAAAAACTCGGTTAATCCTTGAACAATTCCCAAAAACAGTGCGCAAAAAATTGACATAACCATGTATATGTGGTAAACTTTTGCCATGAACCTTACAGAAGCACAATTCAAAAGATACGTACAAATCATCGTCGTTTCGGCGGTAACTTGCTTGTTTACGCTTTGTGTGACGCTTGTAATTCAATTCGCAATTATCACAAACCAAAAAAATACTACCGCCGAATTGGAAACCACAAAAGCCCAATTAACAAAACAACTTGAAAACGGGGAAAAAGACGCCGCCAAAATGACCGAAAAAGAATACATTGAACAATACGCAATCAAATATCACAATCGCGGCACGAAAGGAAGCATTAAATTTAATTGAAATGGGCAAAGTTATTGACACAAACACCGATGAACAAATCCACAACGGAAGGCGCGAAAAATTGCGCCAAAGTTTTTCCAAATATGGTCTTGAAACTTTTAACGAAACCCAAGTTTTGGAATTCGCCCTTGGAATGGTTGTCCCGCGAACCGACACAAATCCAACCGCACACAGACTTATAAACACATTTGGCTCACTTAACGGCGTTATTTCGGCAAGTCCGGAAAAGTTAAAAAGTGTTGCCGGAATGGGTGAAATATCGGCAAACTTTTTGCATTTTTTAAAACAATTTGTGGTCTATATTCACGGAATTGAACGAAAGAGTCAACGAATTGTCACGCCAAGCGACGCCGTTGAAATATTGCGCGACGTTATGAAATTGTATCCTGTGGAACATTTCATTGTCGCTTGCCTTGATTCAAAAGGCGATTTGCTTTTGCATCAAAACATTCGCGGCGACATTGACCGCGTGAATATAAATGTGCGTGACGTTGTCGATGTTGCTTTGCGCGTCGGCACAACATCTTTGGTCTTTGCACATAATCACCCCGACGGCAAATCAACCCCAAGCGACGCCGATGTTGCTTTGACGCGCTCGCTTGTAAATGTTTTCGGCGCGGTCAATATAAATATAATTGACCACATAATCTTTGGCGCAACCGATTATTATTCTTTTGCTTCAAACGGTTTAATTGAATCAATGAGGCGCGAATTCAAAAACTTCAACACGCGCCTACTATGATTAAGCAAATCTCAAACGCCATGAAAATGCAAAACTTCACAACAATGTTATTGCCAAATCCGATTTTTTGTGTTATAACGAATGAGATTGCACGCAATCCATTCGTTGAACACAATATTGTTGACGAAGTCAACAATTTGTGTTATACTCATATCCAAGGGGAACAAAGGAAATGAAATTGTGGCATTTTGGTTGCGGTGGACGTGAGCACACTTACGGCGAAAACGCCGCATTCTCGCTTTCAACAAAAGGCACAAATATGTTCATGTTCGATGTGAATAAAACCGCTACGCGCGTCATGCGTCATTTATGCATTTTGAAAAAAGCCAACGTTTCACAAATGATTTTGTCCGTTTCGCATTTACATTGGGACCATTTGAATGCGGCTTCATGGCATTCTTTAAAAGTTCTCGCCCGTGAAAACAAAACAAAGTTATCTCTCATGATGTCGGGATTTCAAAAACACGATAACGAAGTCTTGTCCGCAATCAAAAACTTTGACGGGGGGGGGGCAAGTTCGCTTGCAACTTTAACCAAAGCCGAGGTTTCTGACATGATGAAATGGCACAAAATCGAAACCGACCAAATCCAACATGACAGATTCGAAAGATACAACTATGCGGATAAATCAAGAACTTTTGAACATTGCGTGGGATTGCGCATTTACAACAAAAACGGATATTTTACCGCCTATGGCGTTGACCATTGCGACCGAGATTATGTCCGAAACATTGTTTCCGACCCGAAAATGGTGCGCTTTTACACCGATGCGAATGACAAAACCAAAGCCGAATCCCAAAACCACATGAGTTTGGAAGAACTCAACTTGCTTGTCCCTTCTTATAAACGCAAAAAAGTCACTTGCGTCCATATTCCGTTCGGCGCACAAAAACTTGCCCGCGGCATGGGTTTTAACACGGCAATTCCAACTATGGCGGTGTTGGACCCAATATTCGCAAAGCCCGATGAAACTTTGCCCGATTTTTCCGAAAACTTGCGTACCGCTTGCAAGATTGCATTGATGGGTGAATAAATGCACGTCGAATGCGCGCCTATGGCCGGTTATACAAACGTAGATTTCAGGCGCGTGCTTGCAAATTGTGGCGCAAAAGTTTTATACACCGAAATGGTTTCCGCCGCCGCCATTTGGTACGGAAACAAAAAGACGCTTAAACTTCTTGAACGTGTCGATGCGCCAAATGTAACCCAAGTTGTCCAACTCTTCGGTCACGTTCCGGAACAATTTAAGAATGCAATAACTAATGGGTGCCTACTCGGCTTTGACGAAATCAATATAAATATGGGTTGCCCCGCAAACAAAGTAGTGAAAAACAGTGACGGAGTAGCGCTCATGAGTAGCCCAGATTTAGCGCGCGAAATCATCGAAACTTGTGTCAAAGCGGCGAAAGTTCCCGTCACCGTAAAAATGCGTCTCGGAAAATCCCCCGATGCTACCGCGTCATCTTATGTTGCTTTTGCAAAAATGTGTGAAATGGCGGGTGCAAAAAAACTTATCGTGCATGGAAGATACGGAAGCCAAGGTTATTCGGGCGTCGCCGATTGGAATGCAATCGCCGAAATTGTGTCCGCCGTCAAAATCCCAGTGATTGCAAATGGCGATATAAAATCTTTGGAAAGTGCGCAACAATGTTTGGAAATTACAAAAGCAAGTGGCGTTATGGTTGGGCGCGCGCTTTTGCGCATTTATAAAAAATATTTTCCAAACAAATTGCAAATATTAAGGGGTGAAAAAATTGCTAATGCTCTTGGCGTTGACCCCAATCTTGATTCTGTTATCCGGATTTTCGGCGGGGGCGGCCGCAGCGCAGAAGGCACCGATTGAGCCAAGTTTTTCTGTGATTGTAAATCATGAACTTGTTCGCGGTGGCTGGTGGAACGACGAAGCATACAAAAAAAATCCTGAACCATTTATTGATTACTTTGTTGAAAAAACCGTTCGCGAAACCGAAATCAAACCCAACAATGGAACGGTGGTTTTTTGCCCCGACAATGTCGAAAAGTTCACCGTAATTGGGCAAAAAGAAGGGCGCAAAATCAACGCAAAATCACTTAAAAATGGGGTCAAAAACGCACTTTTAAGGGGTAAAAACACCGTTTTAGAGCCCAAAATTGACACTATTTTGCCAATTTCGGAAGCCAAAATGATTGAAAAAATCGGGCTCCGGGGCGGATATACAACTTATTTTGAATCAAATCCAAACCGCGAAAACAATATCGCTTTGGCGCTTTCAAAGTTCAACGGTCTTTGCGTCGGCAAAGGTCAAACTATAAGTTTCAATTCTGTCGTCGGCAAGAGAACACTTGAACGCGGCTTTGAAGAAGCGAAAATAATTTTGGACGGCGAGTTCGTTCCCGGCGTCGGTGGCGGCGTTTGCCAAGCAAGCACAACATTGTTCAACGCATTGCTCCTTGCCGGATTGAAAATTGATAAATCGCAAAACCATTCGCTTCTTGTTTCTTATGTTCCAATCGGGCGCGACGCAATGGTTTCTTCTTCAAATGATTTAAGATTTACAAATAACACCGGTGGCACAATTTACATCGAAGCCGGCACAACCGACGCAACCGAAGACGAACACGGTTGCGCTTGGGTCAAAATCTATGGCGACAAAACCCACATAAAATACAAGCCTCGCGTCGAAGTCACCGAAATGGAATTAAACGAAGGCGAAATTGACCCCGCGCGCAAATCAATTACTTATCTTGATTGTTTCAATGGCGAAGAAATTGTGCATTCAAAAATTATAAGAAAGAGCAATTATCAAGCAGTAAAAGAAAAGCCCAAACCAAAGCCCGAAAAACTTGCGTGACTTATTGGCGTTCTTTGCCGAAATCTTTTTTCAATCCCGCTTTGGCTGCGTAGTTTTTAAATGCTTTGTCCGCACTTTCCGCCGCTTCTTTGCTACGTCTGGCTTGGTCTTCCCATGTGCCCGCCAATTTCAAATCGGCACTGTTTGCACTTTCCAAAAGTTTGTTTGTTGTTTTTTCCATGCCCATATTGTATCATAGATTTATGGCTTTGGCAAGACTTTTAAACGAATCCGAAATTGATATAGCCGTAGAGATTTTGCGCGCCGGCGGAGTAGTCGCCGTGCGCACAGAAACCGTTTGGGGATTGTGCGCCAATTTGGAAAACGGAAACAAATTATATGCGGCAAAGCGGCGACCGGCCGACAAAAGTTTGGTTATGCAATTCGCGGATTTGGATTCGGCAAAGGCTTATTTTAAAAAAGATTTGGGTGCGGGCGAAGAGCAACTTTTTAAAACCTATGGCGGGAAGATTACCGTGGTTTTAAAAAACAATATTGCCGTCCGAATACCCGAAGACCCAATTATAAAATCTATCCTTGAAAAAATCCAACCATTATATGTCACAAGCGCAAATATCTCGGGCGAGGCCGATGCAAAAAAGTGGGAAATCGTTTTAAAGACGCTGGGAGGGGTCATAGACGCAATTGTGAAATCGCCCGAAATATTGTGCGGAATCCCGTCTACAATCGTTAAAATCGAAGCCCAAGGCGTTAAAATCATACGCCAAGGCGCCGCGGAAATAAAAGGTTGATTATATCGCTTTTTGTGATATAGTTTTCATATGAACAACATTAAACTTTTCGAAAATCAAAAGATTCGTTCTGCTTGGGACGCCGAAAAAGAAGAATGGTATTTTTCCGTTGTGGACGTTTGCGGGGCGTTGACCGAGCAGCCTACGCAAGACCGCGCGCGCAAGTATTGGTCGGTTTTAAAAACACGCCTTAAAGAAGAGGGCAGTGAGTTGTCTACAATTTGTAGTCAACTGAAATTGCAATCTTCTGACGGCAAATTTTACGAAACCGATGTTTTGGATACAAAGGGAATCTTGCGCCTTATTCAATCAATTCCGAGTCCAAAAGCCGAGCCATTTAAATTGTGGATTGCGCAAGTTGCGACGGAAAGATTGGACGAAATCGCAGACCCTGAAAAAGCAATCCTTCGTGGCGTGGATTTTTACCGCCAAAAAGGTTATACAGAAGGTTGGATTAAGCAACGAATGCAAACCATTGAAATGCGCAAAAAGTTGACCGACGAATGGCAGGCGCATGGCGTAAAAGAAAAAGACTATGCGATTTTGACAAACGAAATGACAAAGGCTTGGTCGGGGTTGTCTGTCGCCGAATATAAAAATCTTAAAGACATTCAAAAGCAAAATCTTCGCGACAATATGACGGATATTGAACTTGTTCTTAATATGCTTGCTGAGGTAACGACAACAACTTTGTCGAAATCCGAACAACCTGAAACCATGGCGCACAACACCGAAATCGCAATTCGTGGCGGGCGTGTTGCAAAAGTTGCAAAAATTGAATATGAAAAAACAACAGGGCAAAAAGTTGTCTCTGCGTTAAATGCCGAGAACAAAGAACTTTTGGAAGTTATGCCGAAAAAGAAATCTTGATACAATTTTCAAATTCGGTGTTGACAAAGCGGCGAATGGGAGTATAATAATTGCATTAAAGTTGGGAGGCTGAAAGCCGTTAGTACCACTTTTAAAAGGAAAAATATGGCTACAAAACCAATCAAGGCGGTTGTTAAGTTGCAACTTCCCGCCGGAAAAGCAACCGCGGCTCCGCCCGTCGGTTCAACTCTTGGACCCCACGGCATCAATTTGCCAATGTTCGTGAAACAATTCAACGAAGCAACCGCAAAAGACGCAGGGCTTGTGATTCCCGTTGTTGTAACAATTTACGGCGACAGGTCTTTTGATTTCGTTTTGAAAACTCCGCCGGCGACGGTTTTGATTAAACAAGTTCTTGGACTCCAAAGCGGTTCGAAAAAATCAAACACGGACAAAGTTGGCAAAATTACAAAGGCGCAAATTAAAAAAATTGCGGAACAAAAAATGGTGGATTTGAACGCGGCAAGCATTGAGTCCGCGGAAAGCATGATAAAAGGAAGCGCTCGAAGCATGGGCGTAGTGGTGGTGGACTAATGGGCAAAAAGTTAGACAAAGTATTGGAAAAAATCGACGTCGCGAAGGAATATCCCGCGTCGGAGGCTTTGAAATTGGTTGTTGAAAATTCGTTTGCAAAGTTCGACGAAACCGTGGAACTCCACGTTCGTTTGGGCGTTGACGGAAGACAAGCCGACCAACAAGTGCGCGGAACGGTTGTGCTTCCGCATGGAACGGGCAAGAGTTTAAGAGTGCTTGTTATTGCAAAAGGTCCGAAAGCGGAAGAAGCAACCAAGGCGGGTGCGACTTATGTTGGCGCGGAAGATATCATTACAAAAATCCAAAGCAATAATTGGTTGGAGTTTGATGTTTGTATTACTACGCCGGATATGATGGGCGTAATTGGGCGCGTTGCAAAGATTCTTGGGCCGAAAGGTTTAATGCCGAACCCAAAAAGCGGTACGGTTACAAACGATATTGCGCGCGCGGTTTTGGACGCAAAAGGTGGCAAGGTGGAGTATCGTTTGGACAAGTTTAACAATGTGCATTGCATTTTTGGAAAGGTTTCCTTTGGCGTTGAAAAACTTTTGGAAAATTACAATGTGTTGATTGGCGCAATTATCAAAGCAAAGCCCGCCGCATCAAAAGGTGAATATTTGAAAAATGTTTCTGTGGCAAGCACCATGGGCGCGGGAATACATATTTCACAAGGAATGTAAGTCAATTCGCCCATATGAGCGAGTTTACGAGCGAATTTGGGTGCGGGCATTCACGTTGCGCAATCAATGTGATTTTTCAAAAATTAAATCTGTTTTTTGTTTTGTTGGGTCAATAGAATACACACGGGTTTCAAAATAACATGGGTTTTTGTCCGGTGCAAAGCCCATTTTGTTGTGCCATTTTTTGGATTCTGTGTTCTCAATTTCATGCATTGACAAAATTGTTTCATAATTTTTGGAATTTTCAACTACGGTTTCAAATAATTTTGCTCCGATTCCCAATCTGTGCAACTTTGGTTCAACCATTACCGCCGTCAATCCAACTTGGTTTTGTCTTTCCATTTCCAAAGTTTCAAACCCGACAATTTGATTTTCAACATTTGCCGTCAATAAAACATGGGCGTTGTTAAGGTTTAATTTCATGCTTGCGTCCCAAGTGTGGGGCATATTTTGCCGATATATTTCGAAACAAGTGCGCAAGATTTCGATATCCATTTTGATATCGCCGCGGGACCAGATTTTGATTTCGGGTTTAATCATTTTGTTTCATTATATACTTTTTAGGGTAAAAAGTCAAGGATTTCATTTTACGCTTGCGGTGACAACCATCACTTTGTAACCTTTCCATTTGGAATATATTTGGTCAAGAGGTGTTGGCGTGGGAACGTCTGTTTCATATTTTATTGCAAGGTTGAAAAATTGCTTTAATGCGTCTTGCGCGTGGGCAATGGATTCTTCAATGGTTTTGCCTTCGGCGGCAATTGCCAAATCGGGCATATAGCCGTTATACATACCCGTCTCGCGGTTCAAAACAAAAACAATGGGGTATGTGTAATTTTGCACAAATCAATTATATACAAAAAATGTTGGATTTCCAAACGATTTTACCACATTTATGTGGCAACGTTCTTGCATAGCAAGGTTGTTACCCACAATTTTTCCACAAAATATACACAAAAAGGTATTGACAATTGCGCGCGTGGGTGTATAATCAAACTTATGACAAGACAAATGCATCGAGCAATCTTGGCGGAAATGAATGGTTGTTCTGTGGGCGAATTGTTGTCACAATACGAAAGATTTACCGCCGAAATAAAAAACCATGTCGTGTTGGCTTTAAGTTTCGAAGCCACACCCGAAACAAAAAAAGTTACCGAGATTTATGCATAATTTTAAAATTGCCCATTGACACGATTAAATGTTTTTGATAATATTGTTCTTATGCCAACAGTAAATCAACTTGTGCGTGGCGGACGAAAGAGCCCCCAAAGCAAAAGCAAGTCACCGATTCTTGACCGCAATCCGCAAAGACGGGGCGTGTGTTTAAGCGTGAAAACAATGACGCCCAAAAAGCCCAACTCGGCTTTGCGAAAAGTTGCCCGTGTGCGTTTGTCGAACAAGAAGGAAACAACTTGTTATATCGGCGGAATGGGACACAATTTGCAAGAGCACAGCGTGGTTTTGGTGCGCGGCGGACGCGTCAAGGATTTGATTGGTGTGGGTTATCACATTGTTCGCGGAACTTTGGATACCGGTGGCGTGGCGAAAAGAAAACAAGGGCGCAGCAAATACGGCGCGAAGAGGGGGAAATAAAATATGCCAAGACGAAGTGGAATAGCCCCAAGAAGTGTTTTACCCGACCCGATTTACAAAAATGTAATTATTACAAAATTGATTAACCAAATAATGCTTGACGGCAAAAAAGGCACGGCGCAAACGATTGTTTACGAAGCGCTTAATTTTGCGCAAAAGAAATTGAATGTTGACCAAATGACAATTTTCCGCCAAGTTTTGGACAATTTGCAACCTCTTTTGGAAACGAAAGCACGTCGCGTTGGCGGTTCAAATTACCAAGTTCCAATGGAAGTTCGTCCCGCGCGCAGACAAGCGCTTGCGATAAGGTGGCTTGTGAAGTTTGCACGCGAAAGAAGCGAGCGCACAATGGAAGAGAAACTTGCGGGCGAATTGATTGACGCATATAACCAAACCGGTGGCGCATTCAAGAAAAAAGAAGAAGTTCACCGCATAGCCGATAGCAACAAAGCATTTGCACATTACAAGTGGTAAGCAAATGCCTTGACATTTTTGAATGAAGAGAGTATAATAAAAAGAATGGAAGAAAAATTACACAAGATAACAAAATCACTTTTCAAAGTGGGACTTGTCGGAAGTATAGTCACAACCGCGATTGGCGGGGCGGCATATATCACGGCGAACGCTTTGGGCGCGCCGGACGTGGCAATGGCTGCGAAAGAAATCTCGGCTTTGGGCGCGGTGACAACTCTTACCGCCGCCGCGGGATATAATATATAAAATCAAACTTTTGGGCGGGTGTTAAGTATTTTGTATTCGCCGGTGCGAAGTTTTCCCAATGTTATTTGCCCGATGCGAATGCGTTTCAGATTTATAACCGTGTAACCGATTGCGTCGAACATTTTTCGCACTTGTCGGTTGCGGCCTTGTGTTATTGTCAATTCCACAATGTTTTTGCCCAAAAGATTTGCCTTTGCCGGAAAAGTTTTCTCGCCGTCAATCATTATGCCGTTTTCAAGTTTTGGTAAATCAAGCCGCGGGAAATCTTTGTTCAATGTTGCGACGTAAGTTTTTTCAATCTTTTTGCTTGGGTGGGTAATGCTCTCGGCGAATGCGCCGTCATTTGTTAATAAAAGCAAGCCTTCCGTGTCGTAATCCAATCTTCCAATCGGAAAAACGCGAGGGCGGGGCATATTGGGTGGGAAAGTTTCAAACAAAACGTCCAAAACCGTGCGACGCGGATTTTTGAACTTTTCGCCAATAATATCGGTTACGGCTGTGATTGTTTTTATCGGCTTGTTCATTATTATGTAAACTTTTTCTTCGTTTTGGATAATTGGCGCATTGTCAACTTCAACTTTATCGTCTTCTTTTATTTGCGTTGACAAATCACGCACGACTTTTCCGTTGACGGAAACGCGCCCCGAAGTCACAAGTTCTTCAACTTTTCTTCGCGAGCCCAATTCGCAACTTGCCAAAAACTTGTTTATTCGTGTTTGAATCACAAATCATTTTAACATATCTCTTCGGGATTGCCAACAGTATATCCGCTTTCCAAAAGTTTCGGCAAAAAAGATTCCACAGTTTTAACCATTCCGCCGTTTGTAATATGCAATAACACAATTGCGCCGGGGTGAAGTCTTTTCAATAATGTTTCCGAACTTTTCACATGGTCAATCGGAGTTTTGCCCCAATCTTTTATTGCAATCGACCAAGCCATAGTTTTCAACCCGCATTCTTTTGTCACACGGCACATTTTCTCGTCTAATCTTCCTTTCGGCGGGCGCATAAAAATGGGGGGTTTTGCATTTGGGAATTGTGTTGTAAAAGCATTTTGGAAATCCATAATATCTTTTTTAATTCCGTCCGGCGAAAGTGTAGGTAAGTCTTTGTGTTTATCCGTATGGTTTCCAATCATGTGCCCGTTTGAAATCATGCGATTGATTAAATCAACTTCTTGTAAATAATTCCCGCACAAAAAAAAGATTGCTTTTGCGTTATGTTTTTCCAAAATGTCCAAAATTGCGCCCGTGTGTCCCGCCTCGTAACCCAAATCGAAACTTAAAAATATTTTGCGCTCTTCGGTATTGGCTTTGTAAAATCCGCCGTATTGTTCAAAAAGTTTTACCGCTTTTTCGGGTGGGGTGGGCGGCAATTCATTTCCATTATGTTTAAGCCCCCAACTTATGGGTGAAAAAGCCAACAAGCCAATTATTCCGTACGCCAACATTTTCAACATAAACAAAGTGTTTGCAATTTCGATTGTTTTATGCTACTGCTTTATTGTCTTGCTTAATTCGTCAATCAATTTTTCCTTGTTCGGCAAAACAAAAGAATATTTTGACGCGAAAATATTTGACGAAATTCCGCCCAAAGCGTATTCAACTTCAATATCGTCTTTGTCGGCACATAAGACAATTCCAATCGGTTTCATGTCGCCAACTTCGTTCACTTCCTTTTCGTAATAATTCAAGTATGTGTTTATTTGCCCAACATTTTCATGTTTGAATTTGCCCGTTTTCAAATCAATCAAAACATATGCTTTCAAGATTTTATTGTAAAAAACCAAATCGACATAATAATGTTCGTTGCCAAGCGTTATTCGTTGTTGCGACCCCACGAACATAAAACCTTTACCCAATTCAAGCAAAAACTCTTTCATTCTCTCGGTCAACAATTTTTCAAGTTTGGTTTCTTTGACCAATGCTTTTTCGGGCAAGCCCAAAAACTCGAACACATACGGCTCTTTGATTATATCTTGCGGTTGACTTAATATTTGACCCGCTTGTGACAATTCATAAACTTTCTTTTGTTTGTCTTTACCATTTGTCAAAAGCAACCTTTCAAATAATGAACTTTGTATCTGCCTTTTTAATTCGCGCACTGACCACCGAGAATTGACCGCTTCGCGTTCGTAAAAATTGCGGGCTTGCTCATCGCTTACAATCAATAATTCGCAATAATGCGACCAAGTTAATTCGCCAGACAGTGTCTGGCTTTTTTGTTTCATTAAATAAAAGTTGCGAATGTTTTTAAGGTTTGACCTTGAAAACCCTTTGCCAAACTCTCTTGTTAATTCGCTCGAAAGGTTATCAATTATTCCTGCACCATATTTTGCTTTGTTTTTCCCACTTTGTTCATATTCAACAATCATTTTTCCAATTTCAAAATATGTTGATAACAATTCGGTATTCACAAAACTTGCGACCTTGCCCCTTGCGTTTTGCAAAAGCACCCGAATGTTCTCAATCAATTTCTTGTCGCTTGTGGTTATGATTTCCATGTATTTTATTGTAGCACCCTTTCTATTCTATATCAAGCGATTGCTTGGTATCACATTTTCAACATAAACAAAGTGTTTGCAATTTCGATTGTTTTATGCTATAATATGCGCATACTAACGAAGGGGGTAACAAACGATGAACTTGGCAACCGATTTAGCAAGAATGTTGAGAACATATTTTTTGCCTATGGTCGGTGCGGTTGCAATCATTTGGGCTCTTTGGATTGGATTTCAATTTTTCAAAGCAGACAACGAAGGCGCGCGTAACAACGCAAAAAAGCGCCTTTTGTCCGCGGTTTCTGTTGTAATGATTATCTCTTTGCTTGTTGGGCTTTTGGGTTTTGTGAAACTTGATTTCCCCGCAAACAATGATACGCCACCTTCGCCAAGTCCTACGCCCGGACCAAATGGCGGCGGCGGTGGGGGCGGCGGTGGAAATTGGACAATGGCAACCGGTTCGGGAACAGGGACAGGCACGCGCACGGCAGTAAAAGGCAAATGGGACAAATATGGATTGATTAACCCCGTGAAGTTCTGTGGCGCAGGGCTTGATGACGAAACTTCTCGCGAAACTCACGGCGTTCCGTCTTGCGCGGATTGGCGTGACGGGTATCTTGTTGCGGAATCAATTACGGGCGCGTTTGGTACTCGCCGTTTAAGCAGCATTGACGACATGGAATATTATTTGGATTATCTTAAAGAAGGCGTGTATGGTTTAAAGGCAAATGCGAAAGGAACCGGCAAAGGAATCAGCGAGGCGGGAACGAAATTGACAAATGTTCCTGCGGGGCGGGCGGGAAGAGCGCAAAAACTTGAAACCGCGAAACGCCAACTTTTGCGTGGCGAAGCGCCCGGATTTTTGGAGCCGGGTGACGGGCTCTTTGAACACAATTTCGGCGTTGAAATTAACACTCTTGACGGCGAAGGTCTTGCGCGATACACAACAATTTATCCGCAATCCCCAATCGGCATCGCAACGGATAGCCAAAACAAAGGCGATTTCGGTTCTTCAACCGCCCAATACGCGGGCAATGATATGCTTGCGGTTAAAATAGATGTAAAGTTTGAACCAATTGATTTGTTTGATGCCGACAAATATCCAAACGAACTTGTCAATACAAATAAAACAAATTACGAATGGTCAACAATGTCCCGCACACGCACAGACCGCATGAACGGCGTAATTCCAGAAAACATTGTTTCAATGTGGCAAAATCCATTGCAAGTTTTATTAAAAGACGACAAGCCACTTGCGGCTTTTACCGACGGACGCAGAATAATGTCTTCCGCGCGCGCGGTTGCCGACGGGATTGTTGTGGCGTGTGGAAATACGGAAACTGATTCGCCATATGAAAACGCTTGGGTTTTAATCAAGCACGCAAAACCGCTTTCGGGCTATACGGAATCTTATTCCTATTACGGCGGGCTCTATGGCGCGGTCAAAATGCATGACGAATTCGTAAAAGTTTACCGCACCTTGCCCGACGCGTACGAGCCAATCAAGGTAAGCGAATCTGTCTTTACTACAGAAACAACGGCGAATGTCACTTGGCCAGGTCCGGGTAATAGTTCAACAGTTTTCGGCGGCGGAACATATACGAATCAATTCGGTTTAAATGCGCCGATTTATGACAAACCTTTTGACAATTTCGGGCCCGGATATTTCACTTATGACGGCGTGGTTTTTGAAAACCCGAATGTAAGTGGAAATCGCCAACCGGACGCCAAAGATTTCGAAACCAAATACGGAAAAACTTTTAAACTTTTGACAAATGACGGCGACGGAAGTAATTACGACAAAGACCACCCATATATTCCAAAGCCGGAAAAGAAATATTGGTTCCCGACAAGCGTCTTTAACGAATTTTTCGAACTTGATTACAACGGCACCGTTGATAGCGACGGCTACTATGAAAATCATGGAACTTATGACGAAAACTTGATTGGGAAACGCGTTAAGCAAGGCGACTTTATTGGCTATGTCGGTGGCGGCATTTTGGACCCCGGCGCGGGCACAAAAAAAGGAAGTTATTATTCGAAATATAAAAAAGATGCCAACGGGGAATACGAAGTTGACGATGACGACAATTACATTTTGCTTGACCCAATTTGGGATTTCGGGCCAAATGCCCGCAACAAAAACAAATACAATCTTTGGCACAAAGCCGACGAATTGAAGCCAAACTTTTATGATTATGATGACGAAGCCTACGGCGATTATAAAGAAAAATTAAGCGAAATTATCAAAGATACAAATGACAGGATAAGAGATTACAACGAAGCCGTCGAAAAGTTTATTGATGCTTGGAATAGCACTCAAAGTGCCGGCGCAGCGCCGACCACGGACAATATGACCGAAAATGATAAATACAATCTTTTTGACCCGGACGAAAAAGATGCCGACACTTATCCAATCTTTTTAACTCCAAGAACGGTTGGCGTTCCGCAAATGATTGGCGATAAAAATTACGTTGACATTTTGGGCGGAATCAATTCAAAAACCGAACGCCATTTACAATTCGAAATATATTGCAAAGATAACCCCGATTATAACCGAGACTATGGCAATAGCGGTTCAAAACGCGACGAAATGGACAAATTGATTAACGCGGCAAAAGTTAAAAAAACCAACGACAATTTTGAAATCACATTTGAAAGTGGCGTGGAAGACAAATGGATTAAAACGGTGGACAATTTGCTTCTTCCAAGCGAATTGCGCGAAACAATTCACGGCGGAAGGGTAACCAAATATGATTCGCCCGACAAAGAAATCCCCGTAAAATCAATCAAAGGCGACGCCATAAATCCCGCGACGTTTTATGATTATATTACCGGCAAACGCGGACGCCCAACTGTTGCGCTATCCGCCGGACACGGTGCGCCACAAAAAGACGGCAAAGACGAAGTTGACACAGGTGGCGCGATATATTGGCCACAAAAAGATACATATTATGCCGAACAAGAAGCCGTATTGGGCATGGCTTTGGAAGTTGGCTTTGATTTGCGGGAACACCGCGTGAATGTAATTCAAACCCGTCCGGACGGAACTTCAACAATTCAATACGCGCAACGGGCGGCAATGGCAATTGGTTCGGGCGCGGATGTTTATTTTTCATTTCACCGCGACGGTGGCAAAGGCGATTATATGCACATAATTGTTCAAACCCAAATCCCCGACACCGGCAAAATCCCGCCACCTTCCGTCCCGTTTGATATGCAACAACCGGCTTGGAATATTGTTCACAAAGTTAAAGAAATCACCGAAGAAGAAGACGGTCCAAAGGCGCCAAAAGTCCGCAACGTGGGTACGGACATAATTGACGGCGTCGGTATTCGGGACAAAGGTCGCGGTCAAGGAACGGTCGGCGAAGTGAACGCTTGCGTAAAATATATGGGCGCAATGTTGTTTGAATTGGGGTATACGGATAACGTAAGTCATACTGAATGGTTTGAAGCAAAACATGATTTGATTGCGAAAACAATTGCAAATGGCTTGATTGCCGACGGAGCAATGAATTGGAAAGAGTTAAAACTTGAATTGCCACAAAATCTTGTTGCAAAAAATGGTTATGAATTCAAAACCAATATCGGGCAACTTATCGAAGGCGCACAATACCAACGCGCGGAACTTGTGCGATACACAAAGATGAAAGGCAAGTTTATGGAACGCACTTTGGATACGAAAGACGGATTCAAAGGCGCAACAAACGACAATTACAACAACAACGAAAACGAAATGGAATTCGTAACCGCCGATTCCGTCGGTGGCGAAATTATGCGCGGAGCGGAATCATTTGGGGGCGCGGCGAGCATTTTGGGCGTTGATGACGGCGCAAAGGGTCTTGCCAATATGTTAAAAATATATGTTTTCCCATTTGCCGCCGCGGGCGCAATATTGTGGACGCTTTGGATTGGTATTCAATTTGGGCGCGCGGATAACGAACAACTTCGCGGCGCCGCAAAATCCAGACTCATCAAAGCACTTTTCACTGTGATTATTATTGGTGTTTTGTGGGCACTCTTGTTCGCAATCGGGGAAGGCAAACTTGGCGCTTAAATAAATGTTGACAAATATCAAAACTTTTTGGTATTTTAATCTCATGGCAAAAGCAAGCAGTGAAGAAATCTTGGCAATGTTGGCGAAACAATTAAACAAAAAGCCAAGCGATATAACCGATAACAAACGCATCAAAGAAGATTTGGGCGCGGACAGTTTGGACGTGGTTGAAATCTTGATGAATGTTGAAGACAAATACGGCATAACCGTCCCCGACGAAACATTGATGGGAATAAAAACCGTCGGCGATTTGGTAGCAGTTGTAAACAAGATGACGAAATAACGCGCGAAGCAGCATTGGAGCCTACCGCCTCCCCGCGCTGCGGGGCGCGCGCTAAATCCAGCGTTTGCGTCTTGCAATACTTAAAATCGGTTGTGTGTATGCTTTCACTGCTGGGGTTTTAAGTGCAAAATCAAGCGCGTTTTGAACCGGTTGGAAAAGACAACTTATAACACCTTCTTCAATAAGGAATATCTCTACAATCGCGTCAAGTTTGTGCGTGGGATTTGCATATTTGAACTTTTTTAATGTTAATAAGTAATCAAACCCACAACAAGCGCCCGAAATCGCGGAACCGGCGGCGATATTTAATTGGTCAAATAACACTTTCAATTCGGGTTTGTCTCGCAATTTTTTATAATTCTTTTTGATGAAAGCAATATTGAACTCTGGCAGGTTCTTTTTGTTTGGATTTGTCGCCGTTGCTTCGGCTTCTTCGTTTGGGTCGCCGTTGGCTTTGTCTTTGTTCTTGTCCTTTTCGTCTTGCTCTTCTTCGTCATTCGCGTTCTTGTCTGTCGGATTATATGCCCGCGCGCCCGTGACGTCGGCCATATCTTCATCGGTCATGTTTTCAAATCCGTTCATGCTTTTGTCGGTATAATCGGGGTCTTCGTCTTGTCCCGCTTGACCCGTCTCTTTTCGGCGCGCTTCCATTGCGGCATATTCATCTGCGGCGTCCGCGTAATCGCCGTCTTTGTATGACGGGGTGCTGCCCGTTCCGCCTTGGTCGGCGTACTCGCGCGACTCTTGCGCGCCGTAACTCTCCTCGCCGTAGTTTCCGCCTATGCCATATCGTTCGCCCGTGTCCGCACCAAAGTGTCCTTCTGTGTCGTCGCCGAAATGTTCGCCGCGGGGCTCTTTGCTTCCGCTATCGTCGTCGCCTTCGTCATTTTGACCGCCGTATCCGCCCGCGCCACCGCGCACGCCCTCGTCGCCGCTTGGTTTTTTGGTTCCGCCGGTTCCCGCTTTTTTTGCGCCACCCGTCCCGTCGGAGGTTTGGACATCTGTGCCACCACCGTCGTCGCCGTCGCCCATACCATTCATTTCTTCATCGTCACTCACAATTTTATTTTACCCCGAAATGTCAAAGTTTGTCAAGCCGTCGCGAGGAGCCGTGATAATTGTACAATTGGTCGATTTGGGAAAGTGGCACATACACGACTGCTTTTTTGAAAAATTGCAAAGCAATGTAACTTTGTGTTCCGCCACCAAGGTTCATTTTTTTTGCCCCAACATATTTCCCAATTCCATATTTTTCATGCCAAACCAATGCCCCAATAGGTGTATCATGGCGGAAATGTGTGGTCAAATTGCGGTCAAAAACATGGCTTTTTTGACGTAAATTCGGGGGTATTTTGGTGTTTTTTGGGGCAAAAAAGGCACTTTTTGGCATCAAATTCACACATATTTCGGTGTCAATTTCGGTTGAAAGCACACATATTTTGCACCTTTTTATAAAGAAATTAACCCCGTCGTTGTGTGGCGGAATGTGCAAATGGGGAACTTGTTTTGTTGTTGTAAAGTTATCTGTGTTGACCATTTTTATGGCTTCGATTTCATCACCAAAATACAAAATGCGATATCCTTTTGGAATATCAAAGCACAAATCCAACACATCGCCACGGACGGAAAATTGGCGGTTTGCGTCAATTCTGTCAACCCTTGCATAGCCCAAAGCCGACAAAGTTTTGATAAGATTTTGCAATGGGATTTCTTGCCCCACGACCAAATCAATGCCAAAACTTAATTCGTCATTTGTTATTTTTAACATTATATTTCCCCATTATGATTTCAATTTTTTCGCCATTCAAAAGCCCCATTATTGCGCCTACGGCTTTGTCTACGGCTTGGTCGATAAGTGGTTGGCTCTCGCTGTCGATTGTTGATAGCACATAATTAGCCGTTCCGCTTGGTGGCTCTTTTAACGGCATAATACCGATTCTGACGCGAATGTATGCGTCTGTGCCTAATAACTCGGTCACGCTTTTCAAACCGTTGTGACCGCCCGCAGAGCCTTTAAACGCGATTCTAATGTTGCCTTTTTCAATGTGCAAATCATCGCAGATTACAATGATATTTTCGGGCGCGATTTTGTATTTGCGGGCGACGGCAACGACGGCTTGACCCGATAAATTCATGTAAGTGAGTGGTTTCAAAAGTAATGCAGAATGAGTGCGCGACAGGGGGGGCGCGGGGGGGAACGCCCCGCATTTTGCGAGTAGTTGATTACCTTTCTTTTTAAATTCTGCGCCTAACTTCTTCGCAATCTCTTCCGCCACAACAAAGCCAATATTATGGTACGTTTTGAAATATTTGCCCTCGGGGTTTCCCAAGCCCACAACTAAAAACATGACTTTATTATATCAAAGATTTCGCGTTGCGGTCAAAATATTTTCCGCACCAATTTCGGTTTCAATAAGTCCATGTTGCTTTTTCAATCCCGCTTCGACAAGTACATTGCGATATTTTTGCATAAAGGGTTTTGCGCGGCGAATATCGTTTCCGTTTTTGCGACAAGCCGAAGCATATTCGGCTCCGTGGTCGGATTCGTCAACAATGAATGCGCTTTTTGAATGCATACTGCGGGTAATTTCGGTGGCATAGGTGTCATTCAAAAGTTCGTTAAGGCGTTTCGTTGATAAACTGCCGTGGGGAGGCATGAACTTGTACATATTTATGCCACGAACAAATTGGAACTTGTAAAGACCCGAGATTGATTCAAGTGTGGTCGCTCGGTGGTTGGCGGGGCGGACGTGGCTCATGACTGCGTGGCAAAGTTCGTGATTTATAACGTAATCGTAATAAGGGCGCGCGATATAAGTGTCCAAATCAAATGCAACAATGTGTTGTTGTTTGATTTTGCCGTCTTTTATTTTTGCATTTGGAAGACAGAAGTTTGGCGGACTGTATTTTTCTACCGAAACGGGCATTAAAAAATCATCGGTAGGCAATTTTTCATAAAAATCGCCCATTGATTTGGAATAAACATTTAAAACGATATCCTTGAATGCCTCTTCAATTGCGTCACGATATGATTTGCCAAAATATTTGACAAAGTGGCTTTGGATTTCGTCCAATCGGTTTTCAATCATAAATCTCGTGCCGCCTTTTGAATTGTTTCAATCCCAATTTCGGAAACAATTAAATCATGGTTTTTCTTCAATCCTGCTTCAATAATTATATGCTTGTATTTTTCGAAAAATGGTAAAGCCTTCAAGAAGTTCTCGCCGCTACTTAAAAGTGTGGTTGCGTATTTGCGTGGGTTGTCGGTTTTATCATAAAAGTACATTCCGCGTTCGTGCATTCGGCGCGTCAATGGAATTGCAATTAAATCTGTGACGCATTCGTTAAGATTTGTAATTGCGTTTGATTCATATGATGTCTTTTCAAATTTGTTTGTGATAAAATTCAAATGATGCCTTTTAAGACCTGTGCCGAAATCAATTTGGCGATAAGCGGGTTTTGTAAACGACAAAATGCCGTGCGTCAATTCGTGATTTATTACATAGTCATGGATATCGGCGTATTCGGGCGCGTGGTCATTTTTCTTTATCATTGCAAAAGGTTTTGATGTGCCGTCGGCAAGAATATTATGGGCGATAAAGTTTGGATATGGGTGTTTAATTGGAATGGGAAAAGTGAAAAGATAATTTTTGTTGCGGAATCTTTTGTTCAAATCTATTGTGTCTTTTGTGTATTCAATTATTGTTAAGGCGCGCAAAGACTTTTCCAAATCGTCGCGGTATTTTGCGCCGAAAACATCGGTGTAAATGTTATGAATTTCATCAAGTCTGTCTTTAATCATTTGGCTTGATTATATCACAGGTTTGTGGTAAAGTCAAGGTATGAAGATTGGGATTGTGGGACTTCCAAATGTTGGGAAAAGCACATTGTTTAATGCAATTACAAAGTCGCGTGTTTTGGCGGCGAATTATCCGTTTGCAACCATAGAGCCGAATGTTGGAATAGTGAAAATACCGGACGAGCGTGTGGATTTTTTGGCGAATCTTTATAGGTCTAAAAATGTAATTCATGCAACGATTGAGTTTGTGGATATTGCGGGGCTTGTAAAAGGGGCAAGCAAAGGTGAGGGATTGGGCAACAAGTTTTTGGCAAAGATTCGGGAAGTTGACGCGATTGTTCATGTGGTTCGGGCTTTTGAAAATGAAAATATTGTTCACGTTCACGGGAAACCCGACCCCGAATTTGACATTGAAATTGTGAATATTGAATTGGAATTGGGCGGCATTCAAAAGCCAACAATCTATTGCGTTAATGGTGACAAGATTCCAAAATGCCTTGACGGGAAGAATGTTGTGCAACTTGATGTGAAATTGGAAGAAGAGTTAAGTGGAATTGAAGACGAAGCCGAGCGCAAAGAGTTAATGGCGGTTTATGGAATGACGGAAAGCGGGCTTGATAAATTGGCGAGGGAGGCTTACAAGTTGCTTGGTTTGATAAGTTATTTGACGGCGGGCGAACCGGAAACGCGGGCTTGGACAATTAAAAATGGGACGAAAGCGCCACAAGCGGCGGGGAAGATTCACACGGATTTTGAACGGGGCTTTATTCGCGCGGAAGTGATTTCGTTTAATGAATTTAAACAATGTGGGCAGCCTGACGCTGCGCGCGGTAGGGGTGGCGACGCAATTATGCAACGCGCAAAGGAGCAAGGCAAAGTGCGTGTCGAGGGCAAAGATTATGTTGTCAAAGACGGCGATATAGTGTATTTTAGAATAGGGGTTTGAATATGAGAGCAGAAGGAAATAGGGCTTTGGAGTTATTGTTAAGTGACGGCGACATAAACGGCAAGGAAGCACGCGATATATTTTATCAATTTGTGCGGGATTGGCGTGAAAATGCGCCCGAGCCGCAAGATGCAATCTTTGATATTGCCGTGCAACTTTTTCAACCTGAAAACAAAAATGTTGACGGGCTTGAACGAAAAATACAACGTGATTTGATTTTAAGTGCCATAGAGCAAAAAGAAGTTGACGAACAAATGGATGAATATATGCGGCAATTGGCGGAACTTGAAGAGCAAAGTGCGTCAACGCAAGGCAATTTGAACCAAACATCGGCGACGTATTCGCAATTTTCGGAAGGTGTGCGAAACAATTCACAACCGGAGTTTAGGTTGCGCGTTTTAAAAGGCGAGCCCGATGCGAATGGGAATCCGCGCCCCGATACGTTGGCTTGGTCAATTTATGACCCGCTTGTTGGATTTTCGGACAGAGACAAAATTGAAAAATTGGACATGACGGAAGAATACATTGCAAGTGTTGAAAACGGACTTAAAACCGATTATATGGCGAAGCGTCCTACGCTTATTGCTGCGCGAAAGGTTGCGCTTGAACAAAAGATTAAACGGCTTGACAAAAAAGACAGGGCGATTACTTCCGACAAACAAACGGCGGGAACGCGACAAAAAAATTATGCAGAATATAAAAATACGCGCGTGGGAATACATGAAAACACGCAAAGCCGACGCATTTATCATATGCGGGAAAATTTGCGAAAAAAATACGGCGAAAAAGAAATCGAGAAATAATTATCTGTGGTTTCCGTATTCGCAATCGTGCGTAATGGATTGTACTGCGGTGGTTTTTCTTGCTTTTTGGTTTTCGGCGGCGTTTGCGCGGTCATTATAAAGTGTGTTAATGCGAACTTCCAATGCGTCAATTTCTTCCGGTGTCAAAGTTGATATTTCTTTTCCGTCTTTTCCACCAAGGGCTTTCATGCAAGCAAAGAATGAAACGCCTTTTGCGTTTCCTTTTTTCATGTCATCGGGAACGCCGGCTTCGTTTTCGCCTTTGAATAAATCGCTTGGTTTTATTGGGCGGTAATAAGAGATTGGGCGATTTTCTTTTTCTTGATAAACAAAACCCTCGCCCGGTTCGCTCTTGCTTGCGCGCATTTCGCCCGAGACGACGGTATTGTGTTGGGTTTCGGCTTTTTCATTTTCATATCCGAACATTATAACGCGGTTGTTTTCTTCGTCCAAATATCCAAGGTGGAAAGAGCGAAGGTCATCTTCGCCCGCATTTTTAATCTTGTTCAAGATTACAAACTTGTTTGATTTGTTTTGTGCTTCCATGCCGTAATTGTAACATATATTTGGGCATTTTGTCAAGTCAAAAATAATTGTTGACATTGGGGGGAAAAGGTCTATAATAATGTTATTCGTCCGTTTCGGCGGGCGGGTTTATATATAATATATTTAAAAATCTATATAAAAAAAGGAATTCATAACCATGGACAAAATTTCGGTAGTTATACCAACGTATAACAATGGTCACACAATTAAACGATGCTTGGATAGCATCTTGAAACAAACTCATGAAAATTTCGAAGTCATAATCGTTGACGACGGGTCAACCGACAACAATGCGGCGGTAATCAAGCCGTATTTAAAAGACGCACGCTTCTTTTATTTATACAAAGCAAACGGCGGGGTAAGTAGCGCCCGCAACTATGGAATGCGTGTTGCGACGGGGGATTACATTCAATTCCTTGACGCAGATGACGACATTGTTCCGAACATGTTTGAAAAAACATTAAAAGCGGCAAAAGACAATGACGCGGACATGGTTGTGTTCCGCTTTACTCATGATTGTTGGAAAATGTTTTTGCCAAAAGGCATTTATGACATGGGCAAACGTCAAGATTGTTTGAAATTGTACAGTGACTTTTTCACTTTTGAATTGCCTTGGAACAAGTTTATCAAGCGCAGTGTTTTGACCGCGTTTTGGGATGAAGGTGTTAAAATCTTTGAAGGTAGTTTGTTTTATTTGGACAACACCAAAATCAAAAAAGTTGTTGTTTTGGAAGACGAATTGCACAATTATTACAATGCGGGCGCGGCGGACAAAGCAAGTTGCGTGAACGAGTTTTTAAAGAGCAAGTTTTGGGAAATTAAACAAGGATATTGGCACAGGCTTTATGAACTTGATGCGCGATTCCGTCAAGCATTAAAAAAACTTTTCACAAACATTGACGATTTCATGCAAGTTCGAACCTTTGACATGGCATTTATTGAATTGTTGAAATTGATTCACGCGGAAATGCCCGCAGAAATTATCGCAAAAGAACTTAATGTAATTTTCAATGAACCGGCATTCCAAAAGAGTGTGAATTATTTCGGAAGCCACATGGGCAAAATATCCGAAGAGGCTTGTTTGGAGTATGTGAATGAATGTATTCGTTGTTTCAAGTTAATCAATTTGAAAAAACTTGGGGGCGAACCATATTTTACTTACATAGATTTATTTTTCACACACATTACAACCCACAATGTAAGTTCAGACGTCATCAAGTTTGAAAAACTTTTGGAAAGAAAGGTTAATGCATAAGTGGAACAAGATGCCAGCAGAATAAAAGTTTTACAACGAATAAAAGACTGCGAAGCGCGTGGCGATTTCAACGTCGACGTGGAAGACGACCCGCCGACAATTCCAATTGACCCGAACAAAATTGATTACTTGCGCAAAAAATGGACAAGCAAGTTTAAAACGCGTTGGGCGTATAGGCTTGGGTTAAGGTTTATTAAAAAACTTGTAAAGACAAAACAACTTGTTATAAGAGACGTTATTGGCTTGGAAAATCTTGTCGGTGTTGACGGCGGGGCGGTGATTACTTGCAACCATATAAACATTATGGATAATTTCATTGTGATGCTTGGGCTTAACAAACATTTCAAACGGTTTTCAAAACCAAATCAAATGTTCAAAGTAGTCCGCGAAGGCAATTATTCTCAAACGGGATTTTTGGGTTTTTGTTTGCGTAATGCGGATACTTTGCCAATTGACCAAAGTGGCAAGAATTGGCGACTTAACGGCAAGACAATGGAAGCAATAAAAGTTGTTTTGGCAAAAGGTAAAAAAGTTTTAATCTATCCCGAACAATCAATGTGGTGGAATTATAAAAAGCCTCGCCCGACAAAAATTGGCGCATTTTCAACCGCGGCAAAAAACAATGTGCCAATTATTCCATGCTTCATCACGATGAGTGGCGAAGAAAATGTTGAATACACATTACATATTTTGCCAATTATCCCGCCCACAGACAAAGAAACCATGCAAAAACAAAACGAAAAACTTTGGCGCGAAACTTATGAAAAGGTATACGGAACAAAATGTTAAATCTATTTTATGTTGTTGTGATTTTTTTGCTTGTCGGCGCAATCGCCACATTTAATTATTTCGTGTCTATGCCGATTTTTGGTTATCCATGGTGGTGGGCAATCGTCGGCACATTGATTTGCGCATTCACGGTTTATTGCGCACACGGAATTGGTTCCGCAATTGTTTACAAATTCAGAAAATCAATTAACCCCGCTTCAAAATATTTTCATGTTTCCACGCGTGAAAAAAATCTTTGGCAAAGTCTTGGGATTCGTAAAATCAAAGACAAACTTCCCGACGGCGGGAAAATGGTTGGCTTTCCAAAAGCCCGACTTGCCGATACCGCCGACCCCGAATATATCCGACGCTACATTCACGAAAGTTGCGTCGGCGAAATTGGACATTGGGTCGGGGTGACGCTTGCCTTTGTGGCTTTGGTGGTTTTGCCATTGAAATATTGGTGGTGTTTTGGGCTTCCGTGTGCCATTGCAAATGCAATTTTGGGCTTGCTTCCAATCATTGTGTTGCGGTATAATAGGTACAAACTTGTGATTTTGCAAAAAAGATTATCAAGAAATCAACAAAAGGAGGGCGAATGATTCCAAAAAAGTTACATTATGTTTGGGTTGGCGGTGGCAAGTTCAACGACAAAATGTTGGCGTGTATGGCAAGTTGGAAAAAGTTTTGCCCCGATTATGAAATCATTGAATGGAATGAAAAGAATTTCGATATGAACCGAAGCCCACTTATCAAGCGTGCAATTGAAAAACGCAATTGGGCTTTGGCTGCGGACATGATGCGAATAATGATTTTGTTTGAACACGGCGGGATTTACGTTGACACGGATATTGAAATCCAAAAACCTTTGGACGAATTTTTGCAACACGAATTCTTTGCCGGTTACGAGAGCAATCATTGGGTCAATACCGCAATAATCGGCTCTGTGCTAAATCACCCAATTTTGAAAACTTTGGTTGATATTTACACCACAGATTTAAGTTTGGAAATGTCGAACCTTTTAACCGTGCATATTTTGTCCGCTGTGATTGGAAAACTTTACGGCATTCGCGGAAACGGCAAAACAAAAATCTTGCCAAACGGCGTGGCGATTTATAACAAAAAATATTTTTATCCAATAAGTTATTTGACCCACAGATTGCACATAAAACCCGAAACACACACAATTCATTACTATACCGGCACATGGGGCACAGAGCGTCAAATAAAGGCTTTCAAGTTCTTCCGCATTGCCTTTTGGCCGTTTTTGTTTCCGCCGATTTACGCACCGTTTGAATATCTCACCGCGAAAAGTTACCGACGCCGCGCAAATAAAATACTTAAAAAAGCCGCCACCCGTTGACTTTTCAACATATTTGTAATATAATTATTATACTCGTCATGGGGCTGTATCCGAGTTCACTTTTTTAAAAGGAACGTAAGGAAAACTTCTCGGCAGAGCGCGCAAGCGCATTCAGTAAGAGATTACAGTGCAGGCTAAACGGCAATTCGGTAGTTCACGCGGTAACGGTGAAAAGTACATTTAAACCGAAAGGGCAAATTGGCAACGATTTGTTGTGTACGGGGAAATCCAACCGAACCTATGTCGCAAAGTTTACCCTACTGAACCCATAACGAGTGCCAATAATTTGACTTTTTTAAAAACGCGCCATATAATGAAATTATGGTTGATTTACATATTCACACCCGACACAGTGACGGCAGCCAAACGGTCGCCGAGGTTTTGGAACTTGCACAAAAAAGCGGAGCCAAAATAATTTCAATAACCGACCACGACAATGTTGGGGCATATCACGAAATGGAACAAAATCCAAAGGTGAGAAACATATTCAAAGGCAAAATCATTCCGGGCGTGGAAATTACAACAACTGTGCACGGGTGTGCGGTGGAAATATTGGCTTATGGTGTTGATTACAAAAAAATGGAACAACATATGCTTTCCGGCGCGATTTGGAAATGCCAAGCAGGACATCTTGAAGCCTTTATGAAGGTTTTGAAAAAGCACAAAATCAAAACCATTGAAAAGTCTGATTGGTTGCGCGTTTTTACGGAAATCAAAGCCACGCACAAGGATTTTTGTGAACAATTTGACGAATTAAGATATGACTATGTGTATTTTTTCCGCAAAGGAATTGCGAACCCGAAAAGCGTCTTCTTTCATGATTCAAGCAAACTTCTCACTTCGTTTGATGACGTTATAAAAAATATTCACAAAGCGGGCGGCGTTGCGATTTTGGCGCACCCGTATGAATATCACGAACACCGCGAAGATGTCTTAAATTACGCAATCAAACGCATTGACGGAATTGAATGCTTCCACCCAAGCGCAACTCTTGCCCAAAGTGCCGAATTGGTCGCCCTTTGCAACAAACATAAATTGCTTGTAAGTGGTGGAAGTGATTATCATGGATTTCGCAAACCCAACAATTGGATAGGCTTTACCCAAAACATGACACCAATTCGGGAAGAATATTTAAGCCAAGAAATACTCGCACGCGCGTCATTTCCCCAAACAAAACTTTGAAAAGATTTCGTCCAATACCGCTTCGTTTGCATTGGTTCCAGTTATGTTTGAAATGTGGAAAAGTGCGGTTTGAATGTCGCTTGCCGATGCCGCAATATCCGGCGCGGTCAGGGCGTTTTTCAATGCAACTTCGCACAATTTTAATTCGTTAATTTGCCTTAAATTTGCCATGGATTTGGCACAAAAATGGGTGTTTTTGGCGGTTTTTTCAATGATTTTTGCCTTGATTTCGGCTATATTTGAGCCTTTTTTTACATAAATAATAGGTTTATTTGGCACTTTTATGTCACCGAATACGAGTGCAATATCGCATTCTTCCATTGCTTTTTTTGTGCGCTCAATGCCTAACTTCTCAATCTTGTCTTTTGGGTTTTCGCGGATTCCCGCCGTGTCTACAAGTCTGACTTTGAATCCATTTATCTCGATTGTTTCACTTACCAAATCTGTTGTCGTCCCCGCGATTTCCGTCACAATGCTTCTGTCGTGTCCCAAAAGTTGATTGAAGAGCGAACTTTTTCCCGCGTTCGGTTCGCCCAAAATCGCCACATTTATGCCGTTGTAAATATAGTTTGCGGCTTTTGCATTGGATGTGAATTGGGCAAGAGATTTCATAAATGAAGTAATTTTTTTGTTTATATTTGGCGCTTCAACCTCTTCCGGATGGTCGATAAAAGCCCAAATCTGTGCCGAAATTGTGGTCAAATCGCGTTCAATTTCCAACATTTTCGCGTGCAATTCGCCGTTTGTTTGTGCGCTTGCGGCGGTCAATTCGGCTTCCGATTCGGCGTGAATCAATGTCGACAAACTTTCCGCGGCGGCAAGATTCATTTTCCCGTTCATCAATGCGCGACGGGTGAACTCGCCTGCGTGCGCCAAACGTGCGCCCAAAGAAATTATGTAATCCAAAAAATGTTGCAACAATTTCGCCCCGCCATGAAGTTGCAATTCCATAACGTCTTCGCCCGTGAAACTGTGCGGTGCGGGGAAATATAAAACTATGGCTGTATCTTCAACGTCACCTGCTTTTAATTTGCTAACTGTCGCAATTCGCGTTGCGGGTCGTTCCCCCCCGCGCCCCCCCTGCACCAATTTTCCATATATACTTAATGCTTTCGTGCCGCTTATTCGAATTATTCCAACGCCACCGTTTCCAAACGGCGTGGCAATCGCGGTTATTGTTTCACATTCACCCAAGGACGACAAGGCCATTTACGTAATCCCACAATTTATGGTAATTGCCCCAAGTTGTAATCTTGTTCGGCATTGAAATATAAGTTCCAGTGACAATGTTGCGCTCTGTTGTCAAAACAAACCAAGTTTGTTGTTGCATTTTGTTTTCATTGTTGTCAAGCGGGATAAAAATTGCCCAAATGTCACCGTCTACGCCACGACCGGCGTTCAAATCATATTGGTATCGGTTTGCCGTCGATTGCGTAATGTGATACATGGGGGTTGTAAACCAAATCATTAAACCGCCGTCACTGTATTTGGATTTGAAATCTTCGTTATAATATGTGCGCGTAGTATTGTTTTCAACTGTGTAATCTGTGGGGCGACCGCGGAAAAGATTCATAAGTTGGTTTGATTGGCGCGCGGTGTTTAATTTATTTACAATTTCACGCATTGCGTTTGCGTGGCGTGAATCGGATTTATTGAAAAGTTCCTTTGAAGTTGTGGTGTTCATATAAGTTATGCGTTCAATGTTATTGTAATCCAATTCAATGCCGTAATTTTTTTTGATTGCCGCCATAATTCCCGCGGGTGTGCCGAAACCAATTACCAAAATGCCAATAAAACAAACGATATATATCGTTGCCATTTTTGGCGAAATGTTTTTCAAAAAGTTCGGCATTTTCATTTTTCTTTCTTTCCCTCCGCTTGCGCGTCAAGCAATATTTTAGCATAAGTATCCAAATTGTCAAGAGTTGGTAATTGGGGAAGTGGTAAACCTTTTCGCATTTGTTCTCGCGCCAATTCCATGTTTGCTTCCAACAATTTCAATTTGTCTGGACTTGCCAATTTTGCATCTACGAAACGCTTGCTATGCCTCATAATATGTTCCAAATCACGGTTTAATATTTCAATTTCTGCTTCGCTCTTATCTTTTTTTTCTTGTTCCTTCGCGGTTTCAACACGCTTGTCCATTTCGGCCATAATGGATTTCGCGGTTTTGCCTTCCATGATGAGTTTAATATCGTCGGCATAAATGGTTTCGCGTTCCAAAAGTATTTGCGCCATAATGTCAACTTTGGCTTTGTTTTTTTCCAAAATGTCCGTAGCGGTTTTTTGAGCATTTGTTACAAGCAATTTAACTTCCGCATCAATGGTTGATTGAATGGCTTCGGAATGTGGGTTTTGCGCGTTATATAATCGGAGCGCCATTTCTTCTTCTTTTCCATAATACACGGGTCCAACTTTGTCGGAAAAGCCGAACATAGTTACCATTTTTTCCGCCAAATCGGTTGCAACTTTTATGTCATTGCTTGCGCCCGTGCAAATCTCGCCCATGAAAACTTGCTCGGCGGCTCTACCCGCCAATAACATTGCAAGTCTGTTTTTCAAATTGGTTTTGGATTTGTGTTGGGCTTCCATGTCCATTTCATTTGTCAATGTATAACCCGCAGCCATTCCGCGCGGAATTATGGAAACTTCTTGGACAACTTGTTTTGGTTCGGTTACATAAGAAACAATTGCGTGACCGGCTTCGTGATAAGCGGTAATTTTTTTGTCTTCTTCGGTGATTATGCGGCTTCGTTTTTGGGGTCCAAGAAGCACTTTGTTAATGCCTTCGGAAATGTCGGACATATTGATTTTTTTCTTGTCTTTTTTTGCGGCAATAATTGCGGCTTCGTTTAAAAGATTTTCAATATCCGCACCCGAAAAGCCGGAAATAATTTGCGCAACACGTTTCAAATCTACGTCATTTCCAATGGGTTTTCCTTTTGCGTGGACTTTCAAGATTTGCTCTCTGCCACGGACATCGGGCATTTGAACCACGATTTGACGGTCAAATCGGCCGGGGCGGAGAAGTGCTTGGTCAAGTACATCTGGGCGATTTGTTGCAGCCATAACAATGACACCTTCGGATTTTGTAAAGCCGTCCATTTGCACAAGAAGTTGGTTAAGTGTTTGTTCGTTTTCGTCGCTTACACCGCTTGCACCTACACCGCGCATTCGGGCGATTGAATCAATTTCATCAATGAAAATAATTGACGGCGCGTTCATTTTTGCCGTTTCAAATAAATCTCTCATTCTGCTTGGGCCAACACCGACAAGCATTTCAGAAAAGTCAGACCCGCTTATTGAAAAGAAATGAACTCCGGCTTCACCGGCGATTGCTTTTGCCAACAATGTTTTTCCTGTGCCGGGAGGACCAACAAGCAAAACACCTTTTGGAATGCGTGCGCCGATTTCAAGATACTTTTGCGGGTTGCGCAAAAAGTCCACAATTTCGGAAACTTGTTCTTTTTCTTCGTCAATGCCTGCTACGTTTTCAAATCTTACCGCACCGCCCATTGTGTGTGTTGCGCGATTTCTTCCCATGTTTCCCAATCCACCGCGGCTTGAAAAAGATTTAAATATGAAATAAACAACAATCACCAAAATGACAAGCGATGCAATTGATAATATATTTGTGAAATTAAACCAAGAACTTGATTCGGGGGCTTTTTCGGTCATGATTGAATAAAGATAAGCATTTTCTTTGTATGTTTCATTTACCCAATCGCGATAGGCTTGCAAGACGGCGGAAACGTCATAACCTTGTTCATTGTAAAAATAATAATCGGCGACATTTGCGGGGTCTTTTTGAAATGTGGCAAGGTCTTTTTTGCTTGAAAGGTATAAAACGTAATATGTGTTGCCTTGTTGAATTACGCCTTCAATTTTGTTAAATGGAACTTTTACGCCTTCGATTTCTTCACCTTTTTTAAATTGTGGTTTTTCATTTGCCGTACCCATTGAAACAAGACCAATGTCGGTTTGGAATTTTGAAAAACTTTCTTTTTTGATTTTTGTTCCGCAAGCCCCCATAGAGTTCATAACAAGGTAAATTAAAACAATGGTCAAAATTAAATAAAGCCATGTCCAACTTGATTTCTTTTTTTGAATTGCCCCTTGGGGAACGGGTTGTGTTTGCGCCATGTTTAAAGTATGCCATATTCAAATGCTAAATACAACACTTAAATTAAATTGTATTGCAATTTCTTTTAAGATATGGTATATAATTTACATGGGAATGACACAAAAAAGAAAGGGCGCAACCAAAAACAAGGACAAGAAAATTATCGAAATGTCCAATTTAATCTTGCAAAGAAATATTGACGCATACAAGGAACTTGCGACAAAGTGAAAAAACTTGATAAAGAAATGGTCTTGTTAATACATCAGTTACTTGCCGAGCAAACAGGTGGGGCAGTCGGCGTGCGCGACATGAAATTGCTGGATTCTGCTTTGCAAGGTGTTTATGCATCTTTCGACGGCAAAGATTTGTATCCAACAAAAGAAGAAAAAGGCGCGCGACTTGGTTTTAATCTTATAAAAAATCATGCGTTCGTTGACGGTAATAAACGGATTGGCATTCACGTAATGATTTTGTTCCTTGCTCTTAACGGCGTTGAATTGTTTTATACAGAACGCGAGATAGTAGATTTGGGCGTGGCTGTGGCGACCGGCAAAATGAAATATGAACAAATTGTTGAATGGATAAACGCTCACAAGAGGGTTTGATATGTCGGCAATTTTAACCAAACTTTCTTTTGTTCCGCATTGCGCGGGCGTTTATCAAATGCGTGATTCAACCAACCAAGTCATTTATATCGGTAAAGCAAAAAATCTTTTCAATCGGCTTTCAAGTTATTTTAAAAGCGGAACCCATGACGCAAAGACCACGGCAATGCTTTCAAAAGTTGCGGATTTCGAATACTTTGTTTGCAAGACCGAAAATGATGCATTGGCAATGGAGGCAAACTTAATCAATCGACACAAACCACATTACAATATTTTGTTAAAAGACAATAAAGCGTTTCCATATATTTTAATCGCAGATAATTCAATTGAAATCACCCGCCGATTACACAAGCGCGGGAAATATTTCGGCCCTTATTTCAATGGCATTTGGGCTGGCGGGCTTTTGGATACATTGTATGATATTTTTTCCGTGCGCGACAAAGCCGACGGCCCTACTATGGAAAAGATTAAGCAGTTTTTAAGTGGGCAAAATGATTTTAATGCGCGGGAGGTTTTGACCGAAAAAATGGAAGGCGCAAGCCAAATGCAACAATATGAATTGGCAATTCGGTACAGAAACGGGATAAGTTTCCTTGACAAATTGGGCGAGCGCATTATTACAAACGTCCCGCGCGATGTGAATTGCGATGTGTTTGCTTGCGCAAGCGGGGCAGAGTTCTTTGTTGTTTCCGTAATTACCGTGCGCGCGGGGAAATTGATTGGCATTCAAAACTTTTCCGCCAAGAATAATTCACCAAACACAGAAGAAGAAAAACTTGAAGAGTTTATTGCGCAATATTATTTGAAAAATATTGCACCGAATGAAATTGTCACAAGCGCAATCAAAGGGTTCAAGCGAGAACTTTTAAACATGGCGCAAAAAAACGCGAAAGAGTATCTTAACACAAGTATTGAAAAAATCAAACACAGGGACGAGTTTACGGTTGGGGCTTGTGTGGAACTTGGTAAGATTTTGAATATTGAAACACCGCGCAGGATTGAATGTTTTGACATTTCGCACATGGGTGGTGAAGATGCGGTTGCGGGAATGGTTGTGTTTATTGACGGCGAGCCAGAGAAAAAGGAATATCGAAAGTTTAAAACGCGCGCGGCGGTTGCGGGAAGGCTTGCAAGTGATGATTATGAAAGTATGGTTGAAGTGATAAAGCGGCGACTTGCCCGAAGCGATGAAAACTTTGTTTTGCCCGATTTAATTGTGCTTGACGGGGGCGTGGGGCAACTTAATTCTGTGTTAAAAAGTGTGCAAAATGCGCCCAAAATGATTGCATTTGGGGGCGAAAATGATGCAATTTTTGATGCTTTTGCGGGTGAAATAAGGCTTAATCCGCACAGTTTTGCCCAAAGACTTTTAACAAGAATCCGCGATGAAGCCCACAGGTTTTGTAATTATTACAGAAAACAGTTGCGGAGAAAGCCTTGACATATGACGGGGAAAGGATATAATAAGGTGATGACAACACAACAAGTTTTAAACTTTGAACCGATTTCCATGCACGACAAGGTTCTTGTCGACCGCGCCATGTTTGAAGAAATGAAAGAGTGCTATGTTCGGGCGCACATTTTAGCGGAAGCGGAACAAGCGCGCGCCGACATCAAAGCGGGGAAAGGTCTTACTCACGAACAAGTATTTGGGGAATTGCAAAAGAAATATGGCTACAAAATATAATCTTACCTATTCGCCAAGATTCCACGAACAAAAAGAAGTAAATATTTTGCTTGCCTATAACGGCGTTCGGGATTATGCGTCGAAGAAATAAGGTGATAAAATTGTATTGACAACTTATATGGAAAGAATATAATTAAATCATGAGTGCAAAGAAGATTTGTGTGTTGGCAAGCGGCGGTGACGCGCCCGGAATGAATGCGTGTTTCGAAGCAATTTATCGTTACGGCGCGGAAAACGGCGTGGAAATGTGGGCGGGAATAAACGGCTATAACGGCATTATCAACGGCGTCTTTACGCAAATGAATATGGAAAATGCAACTTGCATTTCGGAAAGGTCGGGCTGCGTTTTCAAATGCGGGCGCGCGAATAACTTTTTGGAACACGAAGGTTTCAAATCCGCGGTCACAAATTGCAAAAAGCAAAAGTTCGACGCCATTGTTATTTTGGGCGGAAATGGTTCAACAAATGGCGCAGGCAGATTGAAAAACGCGGGTCTTAATGTGATTGTAATTCCGGCAACGATTGACAACGACGTGGATTTCACAAATCACAGTTTAGGGTTTGAGAGCGCGTGCGAGAGCGGAACGCAAACTATTGACGCATTGCGCGCGACAATGGAAACAAGCGGGCGAAACTTTGTTGTGGAAATCATGGGGCGTCATTGCAACAAATTGACACAAAGAATTGCGTTGGCGACTTTTCCGGACATTGTCGATATGGAAGGTCAAAGGCATACTACGCGCCAAATCGCTGAGATTTTTGCGCGCAATCGGGCGGCGGGAAAGCAAAGCAATTTCATGGTAATGCAAGAGCGCAAAGGCACGGATTATATTAAACAAAGCCAAGACACAATCAAGTTCATTGGCGATTTGATTAACGAAACGGGCGACGCGGGCATTCGTTTGGCAAGCGTCGGATATTTGCAACGTGGTGCGGTGCCGACTTATTTCGACAGATTTCTTGGCGGATTGTATGGTAGGGCGGCGATTGATTGCGTTTTGGCGGGGAAGTTTGGTGTTGGGCTATCAATGGAAAATTACAAAGTTGTTCACAAAAATATTGAATTGGCGCCGATACCATAAGGGGGAATATGGAAGATTTTAAGATTTATGCGAAAGATTTGAAAGTGTTTTATCAGCATGATGATAACTCAAAAACTTATGGCTCACATAAGTTAGCCGTGATAGACGACAGAACCCAAAGCAAGATTGCAATTTTAGGCGGTGGCGAGGGCGGAGGAAAAAGAGTAGAACGGTGCGACAGAATTTCTCTTGAAGAAGGGTGTGTTGTTTCCGGAGAGGGTGAAGAAGAGATTCTTTTAGGGCGTTATAGGCAAATAAGCGCTCACGATTTGTTTAAAGCCGAAACGCGGGACGAATACCATTTGACAAACGACGACTATGCGATAGAGTTTGGTTGTTTAAGTGACGCGTTAAAGAAATCAAATGCGGGGGATTTGATTGAAAGCATTTCCAAAAAAATTGATAACGGTGGAAGTGAAACTTTGGACTTGCGCGAGATTTTATTTTTGAAATCCCGAATTGAAACAATTGACCAAATAAGGCACAAAGCATATTTGAAATTTTTAAACGAAAACAAGAAAATCACACAACAAAAAGACCAACGCAAATCAAGCATAAAGTCAAGTTACGATAAATTGTTTTCCTTATCATGATGGAATAATCTGCTCTCTTGACATCTTGCAGGAAGTGTGGTATTTTGGAATGTGGATTATGGCATGGAATGCGGGCTATACGAAAGATTAAACAAATTGTGTGACGAGGAAAAAGAAAATTACAAAAGAGGAGTAATTGACATTTGCCGACTTCCGAGGGTAAGGCGGAGCCATGTGCAAGTGTGTTCGACTTGCCGCGATTTGGGGCGGGATTATCGGAACTATTAAGACTTGACAAATGCGGGCGAATATGGTATAATTTCCGTGTGGAATTATTAGCAAGTGATTTTCGATTATTTTATAAAAAAGATGAAAAAGGGAAAGCCGTATATGGTTCGCGTCGATTGGCCGTATTAAAGCACGATAATCCAAGGTATATTATGGTTTTTGGGTCGGGGCTTTTTGAAGGTGACGAGAAGTATTTTGCCAATTTTAATAAAGAAGTTATAGATGCACAAAATCCTTCGCCGATTGGGGAATATCGCGAAATCGATGAAAAGGATTTGTTTAAACCTTACAACCGACCGGAGGATTTAAGTGAAGAGCAAGCCCGAATTGAATATGATTCTTTGGGCGAAAGATATAAACGATGTGACACAGACGAGAAAGATATCGAAATCTTTGACAGAGTTTTATGCCAAAAGGAAAATGAAACATTGAATGATGCCGAAGTTGCAAAACTTAAAAACCGTATTGAAAAAATTGATTGCATCAAAACGGCGGCTTATAAAAATATTGTTGTAAAAGTGGCGAAACAAAAACAACAAAGAGAAGAAAGCATTAAAAACAGTTACGAAAAATTATTTCAATAAGCGAAGCATATACATTTATTGTGCGTGGCAAAGGTTATATGTACCGATTTTCCGGCGCGGTTGGTGTGCATTGGCGTCTTAATAGAGCCATTTTAATTTGGCTTTTGTTATTTGTATTTGCAGGGGTTTGCATTGGGTGTTCTGTGGCTTTTAACGCAAGAATAAAAGTTGACCACATTTCGCAAAGTCTTTTGGACACAAATCTTTTAAGAGTTGTGCGCCCGACCGCAAGTATAGGTGGAATTATGATTGGGCGGGTGTTTTCTTTTGCGGTTATGATTGGGTTTATATTTGTGCTTTGTTTGAACCGGTGGACTTCTTTTTTGGCTTTCGGCGTGGCAACATATCAAGGGTTCAACATTGTAATCAATTTGTATTGGATTATTGCGCGGTTTGGGGTTGCCACGGGCGCGGTTTTATTTTTCATTTATGGTTTGATGTTAATTATTTTGACTATTCTGACCGTGATTGCGATTGTGTTTTGTTTGCGCGTGACGGAACCTTGCCGTTGTGGCGGAATGCGGGGCGGAATCAAGTGGCGTGATTTGAAGAGCCAAATCGTATATTTCGCGGCGGCAATCACAATTTTTTCGTTCGTTGAATGGCTTTGGTTTATGTTGATTTTAAGCAAGATTGTGTTTATTGTTTAATAAAGTCGCCCACAAAAGCCGACTCGACCAAGCCGGCACAATGCGGTTCGTCTTCCGTATAGTTCAGCGTATGTGGGGAATTGGAATTGTGTTTTTGTCGTTTGAATAATATTTTCATCTTTGCAAAACCTATGGCATGGTTAAAAAAATAGCGGTTTTAGGATTGGTGGGCGTGGCAAGTTTGACTTTTGCAATTCATTGCCCCAAATGCGGCAACCCAAATCACAAATGCGGAAGTGTGAATGCGGCGGTTGCGGTGCAAAATGAATTGAACATAACGGCAAAGGCGGCATTTTTGGTCGAGGCGAACAGCGGAAAAGTCTTGTTTTCAAAGGACGAAAACAAACGCTTGCCGATTGCAAGCATGACAAAAATTACAACTTTGGCGGTGATTTACGACGCGTTGAAAAACGGCGAATTGAAAATGGATGACAAAGTAATGGTTTCAAAAACTGCGTCCGGCATGGGCGGAAGCCAAGCCTTTTTGGATTTTGATGCCGAATATGTGGTTGAAGATTTAATCAAATCAATTATAATTGCAAGTGCGAATGACAGTTGCGTGGCTTTGGCGGAAAAGATTGCCGGAAGCGAAACCGAATTTGTTGCGCGAATGAACAAACTTGCGGCGTCGCTTGATATGACAAACACAAAATATGCGAACTGTACGGGCTTGCCGGCGGCGGAAAGTTATTCTTGCGCTGCCGATGTTGCGAAGATTTATTCCTATTTAATGAAGTCGCCATATTACAATTACAAATCAAATGAAGAGCCAATCAATAAGATTTGGATGTATGATTTAACACACCCAAGCGGCCGCGTGACGGGACTTACAAACACAAACAAACACGTTCGATTTATGAATGAATGTTTGGGCGGAAAAACGGGATTCACGGCGGAAGCAGGGCATTGCATAACAATCGCAGCCCAAAAAGGTGAAATGAAACCCGTCGCGGTCATAATCGGCGCAAGCAATAGCGACACTCGCTTTGCCGAGAGCCGTGCCTTGGTCGAACACGTTTTCAATGCTTATGAAAACCGACTTATCGTTGACGCGAATGCAATCTTGGGAAGTGTGGAAATCAAACGCGGATTGAAAAACAGTGTTGAAGTGCGCGCGAAAGAAAACTATTACAAACTTTTGAAAAAAGGCGAACCCGCGGCGGCAAGTGTTGCAATTGAATTGAACAAAGACGCAAAGGCACCCGTTGACGCGAATACGGCTTTGGGAAAAGTTATTGTTCTTGACGAAGGAAATGTGGTGCGCGAAATTGCAATTGTCCCCGTGGAAACGGTAAAAGAATTGGGATACATGGATGCGGTCAAGGTCTTGACAAAGAAGTTCAAATTGTGATATAATAATCGCAATGAAACGCATAAGATGTTTTTTCGACGTAATGGGAACGATTGACGGGCTTTTCAAATTGAATAATGCACAAAGAGCGCAAGAGTTTTTCCGTAACGCGAAAGTTTTGGAAAAGACCATGGACGGTCGGTTGGATATAACTTTGGTAACATTTAACGGTATTGAAGAATCAAAAGAGATTTTGAGAAGGACGCAAGACCTTTTTGAATCCGCAGACATGGAAGGGCGGGTAAGCAGCATCAAAGACGCATTTCAATGTGCACACGCCGGCGGGTTAAAAGCCGAAATGGTGCGCGAAATTGCAAAACAAGAAAAGCAAAACGACATATCCATGTGCATTTACGCCGGAGACACCAACGAAGAAAAACAAATGGCAAATTGGCACGCTCGGGGTGATTTATACAAATGTCCTCATGTCTTTGTAGACACGGCCGCGAATAATTTTACCGCAATCACGGATTGTTTTAAAACATTAACTCTTGCCGCCGCAAAAGAACAAAATCTTAAATAAAATAATATATTACGATATGTGGTATTTTGAAAGAGAAGTTGCGCCGGTTGCGACGCAAACGATAAACGTGAAACGTGAAACTTTAAACGAAAAGGTCGGATTAGAGAGTTTGCACAGGGGGGGTGCGGGGTCGAGCGAGCAAGTGCAAAAGGGTAGTGTTTACGGAACGCAGAACGCCCCGCTTCGCAATGAAATTGCCGAAGCCATTGAAAAAGACTTTGCAGATGTGATTGTTTCATATTAAAATGAAATGTGGTATTTCAAATCCTTACAACGGGGGGGCTTGAATTTTGGGTCAAAGCAGTTTTGCTTGGACTTTTTGCCTGTTCTTTGATGGTTGCAATTATTCCGCACGAAGTTGCACACGGCGTTGCCGCATTAAAACAAGGCGACCCAACGGCAAAAATGGCGGGAAGATTGACATTAAATCCGGCAAAACATATGGACCCAATGGGGCTTTTGGCTTTTTGTTTGATTGGTTTCGGTTGGGCAAAACCTGTGCCCGTAAATCCATTTAATTACAGAAACTTCAAGCGTGGAAACTTTTGGGTTTCAATTGCGGGTATATGTACTAACTTGATTATCGCATTTGTGTTAAGTTTGGCTTTGTTCTTTTGTGATAAATATGGAAACATGAATAGCCAAATCGTGTTTTTTTTGTGGTGGTTTTTGTGGCTTTGCGTAATTTTAAATATTACTTTGGCAATTTTCAATTTGATTCCTGTGTTTCCTTTGGACGGATTTAATCTTTTGGTAAGTTTCACAAAACCCAATAACAGATACATGGACTTTGTCCGCCAAAACTCGACAATGATGATTATCGTTGTAATGCTTTTGGTTTATTTCACAAACTTCATTCAAATATTGCAAGGTTTTGTCTTTGAAGGTTTCATGTGGCTTTGGGGGATTGTGTTTAAATGGCTTTGAATTATAAATTGCAAGATTTCGAAGGTCCGCTTGACCTCTTATTGCACCTTGTGCGCGAAACAAAAATGGAAATAAAGTTTGTCCCGCTTGCTTCTGTGACGCAACAATTTTTGGAATACATGGAACAAATTGATGCGATAGATTTCAATTCGGCTACCGAGTTCATTGAAATTGCCGCAACCTTGGTTGAAATTAAGAGCAGAGGAATCTTGCCAAAACCACGCATAGAAGAAGACGAAGAAGATATCGAGAGCAAATTAAAAGCCCAATTGGAAGAATACAAAATATTGAAAGAAGCAAGCGAGAAGTTGAAAGAGCACGAAAATGTGGACCACTTTTACAAAACACCAATTGAATTGAAACCCGAGTTTACATGGAAATTGGATAATTTAAGTCTTGATGTTTTGACGGAAGCCTTTTCGCGCATCATGCACAAAATGAATGAAAAAGCCAAAAGCAAAGAACATCGCCAAATCCAACTTGACCGATTTACCGTCCGCGACAAGATTTTGGACATTCAATCGCGACTTAAATTGTGCAAAAAAATAATGTTTTTTGAATTGTTCGAGAGTGACTTCACAAAAAGCGAAATGATAAATACGTTTCTTGCATTATTGGAATTGTTAAAAAGTGGTGAGATTTGTTGTTGTCAAGAAACAAAGTTTAGTGATATTTTAATTCATGGGGTGGCGGCATGAATGAATTAAGTCAAGAACTTGAAGCAATATTGTTTCTCTCTGGGGAGGGGCTTTCAATAAAATACATTGCGGAAAAATTACAAAAATCCGAAAAAGCGGTGACCGCAGCAGTAGAAGAGTTGCGCGAAAAATACAACAACACAAGCGGAATCCAAATCATAAAGTATCAAAACAACATACAATTTACCACAAATCCCGCCGTTTCCGATGCCGTTTCCGCCGTTTTAAACCCCGTTAAAGAGCGCAATTTAACGCGCGCCGCAATGGAAACTTTGGGAATTATTGCTTACAAACAACCAATTACAAAAATTGAAATTGATGATATCCGTGGCGTGGCAAGCGATTACGGAATCCAAGTTTTAATGCAAAACAATCTTATTGAAATTGTCGGGCGAAAAGAAGCATTGGGAAAACCTTTGCTTTATGGAACTACTCATGACTTTTTAAAAAGATTTGAACTTCCTTCCATTGATAATTTGCCTTCTTATGAAGACCTTTTAAAGAAAATTAAAACCATCGGCACCAATGTCGATTTATATGAACGAAAAGAAGCATAAACAATTGTCTTGCATTTTGTTTGTAAATATGGTATATAATTTGCATGGGAATGGCACAAGCAATTGAATCAACGGAAAAATTGACGCGCGAACAAGCGGCAAAGATTTTAATGTTTGAATTGGAAAAGGGCGAAAAATCGAAAAAATGGTATACGATTGACCAAGTTTGGGAACATATGGGGATAAAATATGAAGACCCTGATAAGTGAAAAAGCCGATGAAGATATACGCAGCGCATTCTTTTATGTTTCTTGCAAAGCAGATGTTGACATAGCACAAAAACAAATAGACCGAATATACAAAATGATTAAAACGCTTGAACACGCACCCGATATAGGAAGTTGGGTTAAAAACAGAGTAGGGTTTGAAACCGACCGTCGATATTTGGTGGCAGGAAAGTTTTTAATATTTTACAAATTTTCAAAAGATACGATTGTGATTTCGCGTGTTCTTGACGGAAGGCAAGATTGGCAAAAGATATTGTTTTGACAATAATTTAAAAACAAAGATAGAAAATCTCTTGCAATAAAAACTTTGAATGTTGTATAATAATGCATGAACGGAAGAAAAATGTTTCGGTCGGCTGGTGCTTTGCTTGTAGTGGCTGTGTTTGCTTTGGGTGCGCTTGCATCTAATTCACTTATTCGTAATTTCAAATTTGGCTCTGTTGACGCTACAACGGGGCTTCCCCCTTTGTCAATTATTTCTTATAACCAACTTGAAGATTACGGCGGATACAAATATTGTGCATATGGAAGCGCTAACGGTTTCGTGTATGCCGCCCCCGGGCAAAAATATAGCGTCCCTCTCAAAGCGGGATATATTTATCAAATTTCTTTGGGTGGCGGAATGGGCGGCCAAGGCGGCTGGGGCGAAATGGCGTCTTTGGGGGACTATAGCAGGGCTTGGCCTGGTGATATGAAGATTGCCGCAAATGTTAGTGGCTTTTTGGATTTAAGAAGTGGCGCAAATACAACTCTTACTTTCGTTATGGGTGGCGATGGCCGCGCTGGACAAGACGGCGAATGGAAATTCGGTGATAGGGCAAGCACTGCGCATGGTGGCGGCGGAGGGTTAGGATACGGAAACGGCGCGAGTGGCGGAGATGACGGCGTCGGCAGGTCCAAAGTCACAATCGGCTGGGGTAGATTTAGTTACACCCAAGTCACAATGTCTTGGGCTGGCGGTGGCGGTGGCGGTGGCGGTGGCGGTTCGGCGGCTTGGCTTGGCACAGAACAAACAAGTGCGAATCTTATTGCTTCGGCACAAGGTAGCCCCGGTTCGCATGGTGGAATGACGATTGCGTTGTGGGGCCAAACAAGTGGCGGCGCTTCCGGTGGTGCCGGCGGCGGAACGACAGTCAACAAATTGGTAGGCATAAAAGATGTGCCCGCAGTGACAAAAAATTCTCGCTCCTTTGAGAATTATGACGATACGAGTGGAATATTATTGGTTAATCGTTTCGCGGTTAAAGAATCGGCAAATATCCCGAAGTATACAATCAAGTTTGATACCGCTGGCGGTTCAAGTGTACCCGACCAAACCGTTTGGGCAGACAATCAAGGAAAAGCGACCGAACCAACCGCGAGACCAACGCGCGAAGGTTATGTTTTCCACGGTTGGACCACGCAAGCAAATGGGGCGGGGGCTTATTTTGATTTTGAAAACACGAATGTTACCGCATCAAATACAAAAAACGGTGTTTTGACTTTGTATGCTAAATGGACTTATGTTGGACGGCAAATTGATATAACGAAATCAAGTTGGATTCCGGCAGAATTATTGACGAATGTAAATGAAACTACGAAAACTTCTTCTTCATCGCAACCAAGTCATGGTTATTCAAATAATGAAGGACATGACGGAGTCACACTTTCAAAAGGAAGTATTTACAAAGTTGTAATGCAAGGCGGCAGAAGTGGCGCGGCGCATGGCGGCGGCAGTGGCAATATGGAAGACGGACAAATTCAATACGGGCAACAAGCATATGGGTATTTGGATTTGCGGGTAGCGGACAGTGATTTAAAAGTCTATTATGATGTTGGGGGAAATGCGGGAAATGCCACAAGCAATGTGGGAAGTATCGGTGGCGACGGCTATGGCGGAACTTTTGACAAAACCCCGATATACAGTACAAATGGCGAAACGGTGGCAAGCGGTGGTAACGGCGGCGGTGGCGGCGGCGGGACAACGGCTCTTTATATTGGAAGCGCCACAAGTAAGGACGGACGCGACATTTTGATGATGGCGAAAGGTGGCAAGGGTGGCGACGGCACGGATTATAATGGAGTCCCGGGTGGAAAAGGTGGCGTCGCGGGCGGTCCGGGCGATACATCTATTGTTAAACTTCCGAATTGCGAACCGGGAAACAACAATATTTATTATGGCGACAATGCAAAAAACGGAGGATTTATAAAGATTTTCCGAATGGATAATTCAACCGCGGGCTACAATACTTTGAATGTAAAATTTCATGGCAATGGGGCGGAAGATTATCAAACTACGGTGACTTACGGTGCGTTCCTTGAATCTCATACGGTTTCGCGCGCGGGGTTTGTTTTTGGGGGCTGGTATGATGATGTTGCTTTGACGCATCAATTTGGATTTGCGTTTACCCAAGTTTATGCCAATTTGGATTTATATGCGAAATGGACGGCGACAACTTTGGGACAACACAAAATTACTTACAATTCAAATGGCGGAACCGCGCTTGAACCGGAATTGCTTGTGACCGCGGGGCAAGATTTATCCTTGGTTTTGAAAACGCCGATGAAGGAAGGCTATACATTTGCGGGCTGGTTTACTAACGCCGGTTTGACGACGCCTGTGCCGGATACAATGCCGGACACGGATATGACTTTGTATGCAAAATGGTCAACGGGCAATGATGACGCATTGAAAACATTATTCACAATTCAATTTAAAACCGGTACAGGCGCAACGCCCGGCGATTATGAAAAAGTTGTCGAAGCGGGCGTAACTTATTGGCCGCCGGAAACGCCGACGCGCCCGGGTTATACTTTTGTGTGCTGGGGCGATAGCGAATCCGACACATATACGGAAGTTCCTTCGGTACAATTGACAACATTTACAAACAACAGAACCATTTGGGCGAAATGGAAGACCGCATCAAAACCGCAACACAAAATCACTTTTGATTCCAAAGGTGGCGCGGCGGTTACGGAAATGACTTATGTTGAAGAAGGTTATGAACTTTGGTCTTTGCCGATGACTTCGAAAGAGCCTTCCGACGGCAAGAAATGGATTTTGGACGATTGGTATTTTGATTCGGCTTGCACCGAAGGCAATGCATTTTATGACAAAGAGTTGCCTTTTGTAATGCCAAATCATGATGTTACTTTGTACGCAAAATGGGTTGAAGCCCCAAGCGGCAGTGAGCCGGGCGGTCCGACAACGGGTGGCGAGAGACAAGAAGGACAAATAAAGATTACTTTCCATACCCAAGGTGGAACGCCGTCGGATTCGTTTGTTTACGCCGACCCCGGTGTTAAAACTCCGCCGGAAAATCCCGGAAAAGACGGTTATACTTTTGGTGGTTGGTTTAAAGATAGCGCGGGCACAACCGCAATGAATTGGGAAAGCCCGATTACCGAAGACATTGAACTTTACGCGAAATGGACGCCGAACAAACATTCAATAAGTTACAGTGCGCAAGGCGGAACGCCCGCGCCGCAAGGCAAAACCGATATTCAATTCGGCACGGACATTTCCGGCGCGTCATATTTGCCGACAATTTCAAAAGACGGTTATGACTTTGGCGGGTGGTTCGAAGATTCTGCTTGTGCAACCGCCGCGCCGTCAACAATGCCGGACAGAGATTTAACATTATATCCAAAGTTTACGGCGCACAAGTATTTGGTAACATTCAACCTTAACGGTGGAACAGGCGCGGCGTCAATGCAAGTTGGTTTTGAATCAATTCTTAATGACGTTTTGCCGTCGCCCGTGCGTGCGGGGTATTCGTTTGGCGGCTGGTTTACTAACTCGGGAATGACGACGCCTGCGCCCGAAAAGATGCCAATGAATGATTTGCCGCTTTGGGCAAAATGGTCAAAAGCCCACAGTATAACTTTTGTTGCCGATGTTGCCGATATATTGGGCGATTCCGAAACAACATTTGACGATTGGACAATCGTGTCCGTTGGCGCACCTTTGTCGCCTTTGCCTGAACTTTATAAAGACGGATATTATTTCCTTGGCTGGTATACCAATGCCGGTTTGACGAATGCCGTTCCCGCAACAATGCCGGACAACGATTTGACACTTTACCCGAAATGGAAAGTTGCCCCGCCGACGGGCGTGACTGTGCTTGACCCGACCGCAACATTGAAATTCCACACAAATTATACGGGCGGGCAAGCCGATTGGGAAACCGAAGTTGCCGTTGACACGTTAAGTTCCGGACAAAAGCCGAACATTTTCCGAAGCGGTTATACTTTGGCGGGTTGGTATCTTGACCAAGGTTTGACCAAAGAGTTTGATTGGGACAGTGGCGATTTGGAAGCGGGGAAGACATATGAACTTTGGGCAAAATGGGAAGCGGTTGCGTCAAGCGCGCAACACCGCATTATTTTCAATCCAAACGGCGGAACAATAAACGACAGTACGGCAAACGTGGTTTGGACTGATGTTGCCGAAGGTTACGAAATTGCTGGGCTTCCGCAACCAACGAAAGACGGCTTTACATTTGCGGGTTGGACAAAAACAAAAGATGATTTGACAACGGTTTTCAATACCCCCGCAACAATGGGAAATACCGATTTGACACTTTACGCGGGTTGGGTTGAAGGCGACCAACCGATTGACCAACCACCACCACCGATTGACCCGAACAAACCCGCCGAAGAAAAACAATGCACGATAACTTTTGATACGAATGGCGGCGACAAAGCGAATTGGACGCGCACAGTCAATCCGGGCGAATATTGGCAACCGGACGGACCGGCAAAGTTGGGAAGCCACTTTATCGGTTGGAAAGATAAAAACGGAAAGATTTTGGCGGACGGCGAATCAATTGTTGTCGCCGAGGGCGACACCGAGTTGACCTTTACGGCGCAATGGGAAGTGAACACAAACCAAGTCACGTTTGAAACAAACGGCGGGGACGCAATTGCGCCAAAGAGTGTTGCGTACGGAACGGCTCTTGGCGAATTACCGACGCCCAAAAAAGACGGATTCGATTTCGGTGGTTGGTATTCGGACGCGGCTTGCACGGTGGAAGCCCCTGTTACAATGCCCGATTATGGCATAACTTTGTACGCAAAATGGAAAGACACAGTTACGGACACAGATAGCGAAAGCAACCTTAAAAAGATTCTTATTATCGTTGCGATTGTGTTGGCTGTATTGCTTGTTGCAGCATCGGTTGCCTATATCGTTTGGCGCAAAATTAGAAAGAAACGCCTTAAAGCGGCCGCCAAGAAAGCAATTGACGAAGCAAAACAATCTTTGGCACACACGGTTGTCGATGTGAAAGAATACAAAGCCGGAAAAGAAGATTTGACAACCGCCATGGATAGCGCAAAGAGCACGAACGCAAAGATTGAAGATGCGGTAGTGAAAGACGGAAAAGTCAAAAAGAAGAAAAAGTAATTCAACCCAAAATATGTATACCGCGTGCCGACAAATAGTTGTAAGTTTCCAATGGTCTGTCGAACGAATCGTCGCTATGCGTTGCGACGCGGATATTTGGGCTCTGTGACGTCACCAGAAGGCTGTGGCTGTATTTAATCCCGTCAAATGATAGTTGGATAATGTCACCAACCAAAAGTGATTTAAGGGGCATTTCCGCGCCATATAAACGATTTAACCACATGAACAATGGCTCTACACCCGAAAATGCCGGCGCACGGTTATTAAGATTTGTATAAAACCATCCATTCGGTCTGTAATCCATTTTTAATCCGCCGGCAAACAAACATTGTGAAATGAAATTGGTGCAATCGCCACCCATTTTGGAAAAATCCGCATACTTTGGATTTCGGTTGTGCGCCCATTTGCGTGCGTATTCAAGCGCTGCTGCGCGGTTGTAAGTTATCATGGTTCATTATATGCTTGTGTTCAATATATTTTACAAACGCATTGTGCGCGTGCCATCTTGCCGCAATTTGTTTATCTCTTTTGCTAATGCTTTCTTTGAAATCGTCGAAATCAACCCATTTCGCATCGTCAACTTCATGTTCCAAAAGGTGCAACTTTTTCAAATCTACATTTTTAAAAGCCACAAAATGTTTGTTGAAATGCCTATCCCATTTGTGCGAATTGACGTCCACGGTTTTTGCGCTGCCGATAAACTCGACATCGTCATGCGACAATTGAAGCCCCAAATGGTCATGCGCTTCGCGAATTGCACAATCAAGTGCCGTTTCGCCCGCCCGAATATGTCCGCCACACGTCGCGTCCCATAACCCCGGATAAGTGGATTTGAACCTGCTCCGCTTTTGCAAAAGCACTTGATTTTTGTCATTGACAATATACAAACCCACGGCTTTGTGCCACGCGCCGGATTTGTGCGCCTTGATTACCGTGATTATTCTTCCAACGGGGCGTTCAAAATCATTCACAATTTCAACTTTTTTGGGTTCAGCATTTGGGATTGAATCAATGAAATCAAAATTGGCGTCGGCGATAAGCGCAATAATTTCGCCACTGCTCATTTTATCATGCGGACCGAATATTGGCTTTTTCAACATCGCATTCAAAACACTGCGCATTTTACCGCTTTCCCAACCAACTTTTATTGCATTTTTAATTGCGTGTTCAACCCCCAAAGTGGTCGTGTTGAAATCTTTTGCAATGGCGGGGTAAAGTTCATTTTTCAAACTGTGTACAACAAGTGGGTTTTTTGCCACAAGTTTTTCCGATGAAACAAGATATTGATAACCTTTGATATTGTTCGGGATTCCAAACGCGTCAAGAAGTTTCGTAATATCACGCATGAAAACCCCAACTTCGTTTTGGTGCACCCGTCAGAATTCGAATCTGAAATGTCGGTTCCGTAGACCGGCGTGATATCCATTTCACCACGGGTGCGCGCATAAGGCATTTTAACATAAAGACTTGACAATTGCAAGCGGAACATAGGACTTTAATCTTGTGTAAAATCAATGCGTTTGCGGTTGTATTTTCGGATTTTGATTCTCATGATAATCCATTTTGGCATTAAACCAATCAGGATTTGGCGCCAGCAATAAAAATTATATTTAAACGGCAAACGAAGTTGTTTTTTCCAACGGCGCAAAAGTTTATATGTTTCAACTTTGTCGCGGAAGTGGCGTTTTTTGCGCAATATTGTGGTGCTTTCACGATATAAAATAAAGATTTGCCCAATGTTTTTTCCATGCAAGTTTGCTTTGTAAAGTTTGCACCATAAATCAACGTCTTCGGCGCGGCGTGTGCCTTTGTAAGTTGAATATCCGCCCACGGTGTCAAGTGCGGATTTGCGCAACATGACGGTCGGGTGAATGTAAGAATCGCAAACGAAAATGTCTTTGAGCGTGATATTTTCGCTATGGCAAAAACTTCGGATTGGGGTATTGTGTTCGTCGATTACCGTTGCCGCGCCGCCGCAAAAGGCAACTTCGGGGTGCGCGTCAAGATATTCCACTTGAAGACTCATACGTTCGGGCAAGCAAACATCGTCGCTATCCATTCGCATAATGTATTCGCCGGTGGCAATTTCCAAACATCGGTTCAAAGATGCGGCAAGTTTAATGTTCTTTTCATTTTCAATAAGTTTAATGCGCGGGTCGGTAAAGGCTTTTACAATTTCCCAAGATTTGTCGGTGGATTTATCGTTGCAAATTATGAATTCGAAATTTGAATATGTGCTTGAAAGTACGCTTTCGACGGCGGCTTTGACGAACTTCTCGTCATTGAAAACCGACATAATTACGGAAACTTTCTTCTGTGCCGAAGGCATTATTTATTATGCCCCAAAAACAAAGTATCTGTCAACAAGGTTTTATTGTTGACTTGATTTGCGTGGTAGGGTAATATTAAAAACGTGATACCAAAAAAGATACACTATATTTGGGTCGGCGGGGGAAAGAAGCCGCCTTTGATTGAAAAGTGTATTGCTTCGTGGTCAAAAATCATGCCCGATTACGAAATTATTTGTTGGGACGAAACAAATCTTGATATAAACAAATTCAAATTTGCCGCCGATGCATACAAGGCAAAAAAATACGCATTTTTTTCAGATGTTCACAGATTTGACATACTGTATAGCCACGGCGGGATATTTCTTGACGCCGATGTGGAAGTTTTAAAACCGTTTGACGAATTGTTGAAACTTGACGCGTTCAGCGGATACGAACACCCGACGGCAAGTTTAAAAATGGAAGAAGGAATTGTGAATCCGGGAAATGTGCTTGCGGCGAAAAAGGGCGCGAAGTTTTTGTTGGACATTTTGGACATATACGGAAAAATGGATTTTGGCGCGGTCGAGTTCAGCCCAATTGTGTTCACGAAATATTTGCGTGAAAAAGGTCTTGAAAAAAATAACGAAAAACAAATTGTAGACGGAATAACAATATTTCCAACCGAATATTTTTGCCCAATTGTTTTTGACACAAAGAAAAAAATACTCACCGAAAAAACTTTTTCAATACATTATTTTACTGCTACTTGGTCACCAAAGTGGAAAAAAATCGCAAGGCGTGTTTTAGGAAACAAAACAATAACAATTATCAAAAAGATGCGCGGGGGTAAAAAGGATGCCTGAAAAATTGCCGCTTTTGTCTGTTGTTGTTCCCGTATACAAGGTTGAAAAATATATCAACCAATGCGTGGACAGTATTTTAAATCAAACTTACAAAAATATTGAAATCATTTTGGTCGATGACGGAAGCCCAGATAATTGCCCAAAGATTTGTGACGAATATGCAAAAAAAGATAGTCGAATAAAAGTCATTCACCAAAAAAATAGCGGAGTTGTTGTGGCGACAATGGTTGGTACGCAAGCGGCACGCGGGGAATATCTTGCCTTCGTGGATTCGGATGATTATATAGAGACAAATATGTATGAGAAATTGGTTGAAACAATTGTTCGAAACGACGCCGATATGGTTAAGTGCGGGTATATGCAAGGCGATTCGGCAAAACAACCGTGCAAAAATGAGACAATTATTTGCGGGGAAAAAAATCTTGTCAAATATATTGGTGGGGCAATTTCGCAAGGGGCCTTGTTTATGGTTCAAGTTCGGTGGAATATGATTACAAAAACTGAAATTGTGAAAAATAATTTGAAATATTGGGACAAGGATTTAAAACAAGGCGAAGATATCGTCCAAGTTTTTCCGATTATGCTTGATTGTAAAAAGATTGTGCTCTTGCCCGATTGTTTGTATCATTATCAACGTAATCAAGATTCAATAACAATGTCTTATGACGAAGACAATTTTGATGCGGATATAAAAATTATTGCGGATATAAAAATTATTGCCGGTACAAAAGAAAAGTTGCTTTTGTATAAAAAATATATACAAGTATACGAAAAATCTTTGCATCTTGGTTTATTAAGTTATATCGGAAAAGCCGATTATTCAATACGGCAAAAAGCCGAGAGGATTCGTGGGTTGCACCGAAGAATGACAAGAGTTAGATTTCGCCCGAAAAGGTTTTTACTTCGTCAAAGGCTCCGAATTATAAGTGTGTTGTTATGGCTGCATATGTATAAAACAATTGCGAGATTATCAACAAAGAATGCAAATAAAAGGTTATCTAAACTATCATATCGTCAAGATTGAAATGGCGTTTTTGTTTGTCTTTCGGAGGTAAGGTCATATAATCGCCATAAAGAGCAGTTAAGTGTTCGTCTGTTTTATTTGGCGCGTTATATATTTTGCCGCAAAATTCAACTTTTCCAAGTTGTCCACCTTCGCCAACGTAAACCGATTTTTTGCTACAACATTCTTTTGAAAGATGCGAAAAATAACACGTTACATAATTGGATTTGTAAAACTTGTATTTGTTTTGTATGTGTGAAAACTTTTTTAATAAATATTTTTTTGGTATAAACGGAAAAATTGTGTGGCGTAAAAGTTTCTTTAACAATAATTTAAAACATTCGTGCCTATGTAACTCAATTTTTTCATGCTCTTTTAAAAAATATAATGCTCCATAAAAGTTCATTTTCTTTATTACTTTTTTTACTTTTGCTTTATCATCTGGGCATCCGTCATAAGGGAATATATCAATGTATATTCCATTGTGCTTTTTGCTTTTTGTGTTATAGACTCCGCTTTCTTTGCAAAAAGTATTGTTGTATCGTATTTTTGAAAAAAGCATAGGATATCTTTTCTCGGTATTTACACTTTGAAAAAAAAGATGACTTGGCAGTGTGGTGGGGGCGATTGCGCAAAAGCGTTCATAATCTTCGCGCGGCATTGAAACATCAATATCATCATCCCATGGAATAAATCCTTTATGCCGAACTCCACCAAGTAAAGTTCCGCCCGCAAGCCAATAAACAAGATTATTTTCATCGCATATTTTAACAAAGCAATCAAGCATTTCAACAAGTTTCTCTCGGAAGATTTTTAATTTCTCTGTATCTGTCATAGGTAGGTTAAAACAACCTCCCTTTCTCGAATGGGGTCAAGTTCCACCAAAAACACCGTTTGCCACTTGCCCAAAAGAAGTTTTCCGTCATGCACAGGAATGGTTTCGCTTGTTGGCAACATCAATTGTCTTAAATGCGAATGAGCGTTTATGCGTTCCGTAACGGGAACGTCGCGTATTTCAATTTTGTCGTGCATATAGTTATCTTTTTCGGGTACGATTTTCGAGAAAAAATTATTGATATCGGCAAGAAGCAAAGTATCGCCTTCGATAATTTTAACCGCATTTGTGGTATGTTTTGTAAATACATTAAGTAATCCGTCGCCTTTTTCGCCTTGGACGAATTCTTCCAAAATCTTGTTCAAACTTGTAAATTGTTTTTCGGTAGTAAGTTTAACTGTTTTTCTTTTCATTTCATGTACTCCTTTACGTTTTTTATGTTGATATCTATATTTACACCTTTTTCATAATTGCCGTCAATTATTTTTACTAATGCTTTTGCAAAATCTTCGGGCGTCATCAATGTATTCGCATCTTCATCTGGGTACATTGAAGTTCGCATTTTTGTGTGTGTGCGCCCCGGTGAAATGCAAATGACATCAAGACCTTCTTGTGCCCAACATTTTGAAGCCATTACTACCGCGGCTTTTGAAGCACAATAAGAACTCCACCCGCCATGTGGGGTTGTTGCCGCCGATGAAGCAATATTTACAATCTTTATTTTTGGGTTTGCTTTTAATGCTGCTCCCGTGCATACAAATGTTCCGAGCAGATTTACGTCCAATACAAGTTTATGTTTTTTAATGTTATTTTCTTTTATGTTTTCAATTATGATGGCGCCGGCATTATTTATAAGGATATCAGGTTTGATTTTTTGCATATAGTTGTTTGCTTGCTCTTCGTTTGTGACATCTAAATCTGTTTGTGTTGGTAAAAAAATCTCAAACTTTTTGTGATTTAATTCATTTGCTATTGCTTTTGCAATGTCTCCATTTCCACCCGTAATAACAACTTTTTTCATTTCATATTTCCCCTTTTGATTGTCTTTTGGCGATATCTTTCAAAATTGGAATGTCGCGCGCATAGGTGACTTTGAACAAGTTTTGGGCTCCTTCGACAAATTGGGGCTTTATTTTATAAAACTCGTACATAAGCCGAGTTTCGTCGGTCAAATCCCATTCTGGTTTGCTTTCATATGCTTTTACCAACAAATCAAAACTAAATGCTTGCGGTGGTAATAAATCGTAATAATCTGTACGATTAACATAAGTGCCATCGCGTTTTATAGGCGTATTGACAAGTGGCATTACAAATGTTGCGGATTCCGAATTATTTGCAAGAATCTGTTTCAATTGCTCGATTGTTACTAATGGTCTTGCGGCTTCGGCTATGAGGACTTTGCGAATTTGTTTTCCTTTGAAATAATTTAATCCATTTATAACGGAATGTGAACGAGACTTTCCACCTTGGACATCGACACCAACAACAACTATGTTTTCTTTTGGTAATAAAGTTAATATTTTGTCATAAACGTGTCGCCAAAGTGCTTTGCCTTGAAATTTTATAAATTGCTTTTTTCCGCCGAACCGTGAGCCTTGTCCGCCTGCAAGAATTATCGCAACATCGTTATTTTGCATATTGACAATATAAGGTATTGACAATATATTTGTCAATATGAAGTTCGCCAATAATTGTGTAAAGATTTTGCGCTCGACGGAGTTCCCGATTATGCTTGCAAAGGCTTGTTTAATGTCGGCAATATTGTTTATAAGTTTTTGGCAAGTTGCATTTATTTATGTTGTTGTTGCAATGGTTATTGCTTTGACAATTATTGAGAACAATGAAAAGTCACTTTATTATCTTATATTTTTATTTTGCTTTTCGGAATCGGAACTTATGCGGTTCGGCAATGACTTTAATATTTTATATATTCCAATAATTCTTTGCGGATTGTTTCATGGCGCTCGCTATATTATTTTATCAAGGCATGAACCAAAAAAGATTCCTATTGTCGCATTTATAATTTTATCTGCTTTTGCCCTTTATACTTTTATTCCATTTGGAAAGACGACTTTTAATGCAAGTGCTTCTTTTTTAATGCCATTGTTTTTTTTGTTTTTGTTTATTTTATACAAAGACAAATTATCTTTTAAGTATGTGATTGTTTTTTTTGTTATAGGTTTTTTGATTTCGTGCGAGTTTGCACTTATCGCAAACAGGCTTGAAGTTTTTGATGCATTTGACAAATATAAATATGAACGATATAGATTCCAAGGACTTACATATCACCCGAATCACATTGCTTACTATTCATTGGTTGGTTCGGTAGGATTGTTGTATTTGTTAATGAAAGGTGAAATAAAATGCCGGTTATGTTTCCCGCTTTTATTGCTTGTTCTTGGTTTTGGATATATGTCTGTAAGTCGTTTTATTGTAATTTTGTTTGCAATTTTTCTTGTGCCATTTTTTGTGTTGTATTTATTTAAATATAAAAAAAATGCGATTGTGCCTTTATGTGGTATTATTCTTTGTATAATTACCGTTATGGGTGTCGGTGCAAATTATTCCGGTTATTATTTTCATAGATTTGGAACAGAGATGCTTGATTTCGGCAACACAAACCCCAATGACCCGAAGGAGTTCACAATAACAATTCCCGAGTTCGCGCACGGGGTAATAACAACGGAAGAACTTGTCGTTATGTCCGGGACTGTTGTGAAATTGGTGGTTGAACCCGAAGAGGGATACATTTTAAAATCCGGTACGTTGAAATACAATAGCAGTTCGATAAACTTTGATGCAACAAAAGGATATGCTTTTGTCATGCCGTATAACAATGTTACAATTGCCGCCACATTTATTGAAAAACAAGAAATTATTATTACTCCGCCACCACCTCCGCCCGAATTTGTGTATATAACCATTGCGCCGTTGCAAAACGGCACAATTACAATTTCGCCAATCAAAGAAACATATTTGCTTGGCGACAAAATCACAATTTCCGTGACGCCCGCGTCGGGGTATAGGTTGCGCTCTGGTTCGCTTTTGTATAACGGAACGGCAATCGTTGGCGATTCGTTTATAATTCCGCAAACAATTACAACAAGCACAATTCAAATCAAGGCGACATTTGATAAAATCTATGCATGGGACCCCGGGCGAAAAATTATTTGGCAAGAGGCATTGAAAGATTGGGCAAGTTCGCCGAAGTCGATTTTGTTTGGAAAGGGGCTTGCCGCGAATGATTTTCACGATATTGTGCTTGGGGAACATAACACAGTAATCATGGTATTGCGTCGATTGGGACTTGTTGGTTCGGCTTTATATATTGGTGTAATGATTTATCTTTTGTATTTGGCAAACAATAAAAGTTTCCGTTTCAGATTTGGACTTTCTTGGTTTGTGGCATTGATAATATTTGCATGGGCTTGCATTGAAAATGCAATTTTGTTGAAAGGAATAATGTTTTATTTACTTGTCTTTATGCCCTTAACACGTTTTTCAAAAGCATTGCCCGAGTCATCAAACCAACCCCGCCCGGCACAGGAGTAATAAAGGACGCGACAGATTTTACGGCGTCGAAATCGACATCGCCACACACAGTATTGTTTGGAAGTCTGTTGATTCCCACGTCAATGACGATTGCGCCTTTTTTGACCATTTCTGCGGTTATAAGTTTCGGTTTTCCAACCGCGACAACCAATATATCGGCAAGGCGGGTGATTGCGCCCAAATTAACCGTTTTCGAATGCGCGATTGTCACGGTGCAATCGTTGTCAAGTAAAAGTTTCGCGGTGGGTCTTCCCACAATATTGCTTCGGCCGACAATTACGGCGTGTTTTCCCGCCAAAGTTGTTCCCGTGGACTTTATCAATTCCAAAATGCCAAGCGGGGTACAAGGCAGAAACGGTGACGTTTTTCCAAATCCGTCGACGTCTTTTTCGGGGGCGATGGTTTGCAAAATTTTTTCTTCCGAAATATGTGCGGGCAATGGTAATTGAACCAAAATACCGTCAATGTTGCGGTTTAAATTAAGGCGCTTGATTAAAAAACAAAGTTCGGATTCGGTTGTCTTTTCGGAAAGTCTGTGTTCAATAACGGTAATTCCGACCGCTTCGCAATCTTTGGTTTTGTTGTCAATGTAAATCACGCTTGAAGGATTTAATCCAACCAAAACCATGGCAAGGCAACATTTTCGCCCGTGCGTGCGTTCAAACTTTTCCGCAATGACTTTAAGGTCGGCTTTGATTTTATCCGAGATTGCTTTTCCGTCAATAATCATGATTAAAGCATATTCCTTGTTGACAAAAAGCGCAAGTATTATGTATATTGAAATATGACTTTACTTATTATGGCGGCGGGAATGGGAAGCCGTTTCGGGGGAATAAAACAAATTGCGCCTGTGGGACCAAAAGGCGAAATAATAATTGATTACTCGCTTTATGATGCTTTGGAAGCGGGATTTGACAACATTGTTTTTGTGATAAGACACAAGATTGAAGAAGAGTTTCGCGAAACATTTTTCAAACGTGTGCGCGAACGTGTCAAGGGCAGGGCAAAAGTCCAATACGTTTTCCAAGAAATCCCCGAGTGGCGTGAAAAGCCGCTTGGAACTACTGACGCGCTTTTGGCGGCAAAGAATGTTATAAATGAACCCTTTTGCGTTATAAACGCGGACGATTTTTATGGCAGAGATGCATTTCAAAAAGTTAAAAATGTCAAAACCAATTCCGTGGTCTTGTATGATTTGGCGAAAACTATGTCGGATTTCGGCGCAGTTACGCGGGGCGTTGCAATAATGAACAAAGGCAAAGTCGTTGACTTTAACGAAACAAGTGTTGAAAAAAATGAAATTGGAAAAAAATATCCGGTTGATACAAAAGTTAATGTTAATTTCTTTTTATTCACGCCCGAGATTTTTATCCATTTGGAAAAAATCCGCGACAACTTTTTGAAAAATCTTGGTCGCGATATGAAAGCCGAATGTCTCTTGCCCGTCAATATTGGACAACTTATCAAGACCGGCAAAATCAAACTTGACGCAATTTCAAGTTCCGACCATTGGCTTGGTTTAACTTACAAAGATGATTTGCCCGTTGTAACCGCCCGCATTAAAGAATTGACGGACAAAAAAGTTTACCCTTCGCCTTTGTGGGCTTAATTTGCGATAGTTGATTTGATTGCCTCACGCGCGTCCCAAAATACATTATTGTTTCCAAGTTTATTTATAAAACCGCTTTGTTCAAGACGCATTTGAACCGTCTTTTGCATACCGGCAAGAACAAGGCGACAGTTTTTCAAGGTGAGATTTTCAAGCAAATTGTGAAACTCCAAAATCCCGCTTGTGTCTATCATTGAAACGCCACGCATGGATAAAATTACGTCGCTTGTATCTTTTTGGGCATTTATTTTGTCATCAATTTGGTGCACGGTTGAAAAGAAAACCGGACCCGTCAAATAAATAACGCGTACGGTGGAAAGTCGCTTCTTTGCTTTTGCGTCTAACTTGTCGCCCAATTTGTTTTCATCAACATTTGAAATGTCTACTTTTGTGTCGCGGGTCAATTGCATAATAAACCAAAGGCAAGCAAATATCACGCCCGCAATAATCGCCACAGTCAAATCAAAAACTATGGTTAAAATCATTGTCACGGCAAATTGGCTCATCGCATCAAGCAACTTTTTGTTCCACATGAATTTTAACATGACCCATTCGTTCATTCGGATTGCCACAACAACCAAAATCCCCGCCAACACCGCCAAAGGAATTTTTGACATAACCGGCGCCAAAGCAACAATTGAAATCAAAAGCCCAAGCGCATGAATCAAACTTGCCACCCTTGTTTTACCGCCCGATTTAATGTTGACGCTTGTGCGCGCGATTGCCGCGGTTGCCGGCACACCGCCGCAAAATGAAATCGCAATGTTGCCGACGCCTTGGGCAATCAATTCTTGACGCGTGTCAAATCTTTCGTGTTTCATTCGTGCGCCAACTTCGCCACACAACAAAGACTCAATCATGCACAAAATCGCGATACTTACCGCCGGCACTGCAACAGATTTCAAAAGGTGCAAATTGAAAATGCTTTTGATTGATAATCTTTCGTCGGGGAAGATGTTTCGCGGAATGTCGCCAATTCGTTCGACGGGGATTTTTGCAATTACACAAATCAAAGTTGCCAAAACAAGCGCAACCAAACTTGACGGAACGAACTTTGAAAACTTTTTCGGATACAAAAACAAAAATACTACAACCGAAATTGTCACTCCCACAGACCACCAATTCGCAATAATATTGTCAACTTGCCCAATGATGATAAGTGCCGCAATACCGCTTGTGAATCCCGTAATAACGGGCGCGGGGATGATTTGGATAACTTTGCCAAGATTACAAACCCCCGCAACAATCAAAATCCCGCCCGCAATAAATCCCGCCAAGAATATTGCCGAAAGTCCAAACTTTGCAACAAGCGGCAACAAAATCACCGCCATCGCGCCGGTTGGTCCCGAGATTTGGTAACTTGCGCCGGAAAGCGCGCCAATCACAATTCCCGCAATAATCGCCGTAATTAAACCCGCTTGCGCCGTCGCTCCGGAACTTAAACCAAATGCCAATGCAAGAGGCAAAGCGACCGCAGCAACGGTCAAGCCCGAGAGCAAGTCGCGCTTGAACGACCCAAGATTATATCCATGGAATTCGCTTTTAAGTTGCTTTATGTATGATTTCATATTAAAACAATATTTGAGAATAAACCGTAATATAATAAATTGCAATCAAAATCGACTCTGTTCCCGCCAAATACCAATGAACCATGGGAAGATTTCGGCGATAAGCATAAACACAATAAGAAATCACGGTCAAGCACGCAATAATAATTGTTGCAAAAGACAAAAACGCCAAAAAGTTTTTTGGCAATTGGTCGTATCTTGAAACACTTAACAATTTCGGAAACCAAAGTCTTGTCCAATTTATTAAAATCAAAATAAACATTGTGACAATAACATAAATCTGAACCGCCATTAAAAACGGGCGCAAAGTTTTTCTTCCACGCTTTCTTTTTATCATTTTATTATAATATTTTCCGTTTCGTTTTACATTCCATTTATGCAAAGCCGCCATAACGCACCACGCGCCCGTCGCGATTGTAATTATACATGAAACAAACTCTATTATACCGATAGCGTCCACGCAAAAATATAACACAACGGCAAAAACCCCGCAAGAAAAATATTCAACAATTCGACAAAATATTGACAAACGGGCGCAATTTATGATATAATAAGACTGTACCTTAAACACGGGGGTGAATTGGCTTCGACGGTGTGTGGACGGTATGTTTTGCATTCCGCCATGTGGGCGTAAAACACAAAAATTTAGTTGCAGACGATTTGGCATTTGCTGCCTAATCCACCTGTTAAAGAGTTTCGCACTTTTTAGTATTTAACGGGAAGCAAAAGTGTAAGGTCGGTTGATGAATTGTGCGTGAACCGACGTCAAAAACACAATGAGGTCATTGTATGGTTCGCGGGCTTGGCATAGAATGACGACAAAATCAAGCGCGATAAGAATGTAGACGAACATACAAGAAGCACTTCGGACTCCGGTCCAAATCCGGACACCTCCGCCATGATTAGTGAGTAAAAAGTCTTCTTTTTATATCACGCAAAAAGCCCCGCATGCAGGGGTTTTTTACTGCTTGCACCACAAGATACAGGGCTTTGCTCATTTTCGCCGCTTTTACCGCCAAAACAAATGTCTTCCTACCGCCCCGAAAACGCTCCGAAAGTTTTGATTATTTCAAAAACCGAGCCATTTTTGACGAGAAATCAAAACGCACCCCAAAATAATCAAAAATCACGCCGAAATCAAAAATAATCAAATAAATCAAAAAGATTGCAAAAACGGCATCGGCACGATATAATCAAGGCATGGAAACCTTCAAGGACGACGTAGTGACTTTCAAAGTCGAGAACGGCATGCTGGACATCACCGTCCAGCAATTCAGCAAGTACGACCGAGGCGTTGAAATTTGCTTTTCAGAGCCAAAACACATACCGCTAAAAAGCCAGCAATCAACCATTCTGATTCCCAATGGTGCGGAATCTTTTATGCTACTCTGCATGTCCACAAACGACAAAGGCAGTACAACCACGATACGTTCGCAGGGTTATTGCCTTGATGAAGTCAACCGATTAAGAGCGAAGGATGCCTACGAGTTCCTACGGAACAAAACTTTTTTCGTTGCCACAATCGAAAACGGCAAACCAATCCAACGCCCATTCGGAGCAATCATGTGGTACGAAAAGAAACTCTACATCGTGACCTCGAACACGAAGAACGTCTACAAACAAATAATTGCTAACCCGAACATTTCGCTTTGCGCCAGCGAGAGTCAAGGACTTCGCCGATGGGTGCGAATAAGCGGCATCGCCAAGAAGGACGACAACCGCAAGGCAAAGAAAGAAATGCTGACACAAAATCCGATACTTTCAAAACACTACGAATCGGCGGACGACAAGTCTATGGCGATTTTTTACATTGATAAGCCCACAGTAGAATTCAACTAAAAGCCAAATTTATCACCGAATAGCCGAAATTGCGATTTCGCCTTGTTCGCACGATTCGACCCCCATGAGGGTAAACACACGAAAGAACAATCTGTTCGCCGTGTTGCCCGTTTGTGGGGCTTTGTAGGGCATCCAAAAACCAAGAAAAGCGGGTTTCTGCCTACTTTCCGCCTTTGATACTTTTTATGACCGACTTCACCGTCTCGCGCCCGCTTTGGGGCAACGAGTCAAAATCGTCAAGGAGCGACTTCCTTTCGGCCGTCAATTCGACCAAGTTTCCTTCTGCAAAGAAATCAGCCATCGTGATTCCGAACGCCTCGCACACATGCTCCAACGCTGGGATGAGCGGGTACGTTTGCGAGCCGAACCAATTATGAATTGTCTGAGCGGCAACCCCGGATTCCAGCGAAAGTTTATAGACCGTCCAACCACGGTCATTTCTCAATTTGTCAATTCGATGCGTAACTTTATTCATGGCATCTCCTTAAAATGCTTGCAATAGCATGTGCTTATTATAGAAGAATTAGACGGCGGGCATAATGCGAAAGTAAGTAAGTAAATAATCCCAAACACTTGACTATGATAATCAAAAAGTCCATAATTGCTCATGCCTACGGCGAAACGGAGAAAAACCATCAGCGACACCAATGACACCTTCGAGCAAATCATGCGACGATGGGAGTCTGCGCGAGCGTGGGAAAGAAAAATAGAGGAGGAGCGAAAAATGAGAGTACAAAAGGAAATCCAAGAAACGTGCTGCTTTACTGGGCATCGCATACTTGGCAGAAGCGAAAGAGAAATCGAGAAGGCGACATTCGACCAAATCGAGAGAGCGGTGCTAAAAGGATACAATCACTTCATCTGTGGCGGAGCGTTGGGGTTCGACATGATTGCCGCCGAGCAAGTGGTCACATACCGCACCATCGTAGGTAAGCCAATCGGAAAGCCAATCACGCTAGAAATCGCAATCCCATGTTCCGACCACACAAAGATGTGGAACAATAAACAAAAAGCAAGGCTACAAGCCATACTCGACTGCGCGGACGTTACGTTCACGCTCAGCAAGAGCGAATACACACAATCTTGCATGCAAATCCGAAATCAATACATGGTCAGCAAATCAGCCTTGGTCATCGCTTACTACAACGGCAAGCCAAGCGGCACGAAGAAAACGCTGGAATACGCAGAACGAACTGGGCGCGAGATTTGGTACATCGAAGGCTCTACGGCGACTATTGATGGGAAAAGTCAAAAATGATAAACTCTGAATACGGAGGAAATTATGGAAAAAGTCTCACGAAGCAAAAGCCTCAAAATACCGAGAAAAATCGAAACTGCAGAAGGCAACAAAAATACAAAGGAGGATGAATTGGCGGTCGGCCATGCATTTGCCATGGCTAAAAATAAGAAGTTCAAAACGGCAGAAGAACTCGCACAGCTGGAAAGCCGTGACGTTGACTGGGAGCGCGTAACAAAATTGCCAGAGCAAGCGAGCGACCTAATAGTCATAACCAAGGTCAAAAAGCTGGGGGCTTACATAATCGCAGTAACCGAGAAATCCCCGGCGAAATACCGTGGCACATTCGTCAATCGCATGCAAAACTTTTGCTTGGAAATCATACAAGGACTCATCCGCGCAAACTTTATTCACATGAACAGCGAAACAAACAAGCTGACACGAGAGAAACACCAGCAAGATGCAATTATTAACCTAAAAATGCTTGGCTACATAGCAATGGTCGCCGAAGAGGCTGGCTGCATTCTGCCGAAACAGCATAAGCAAATCGCAATACAAGTCGGCGAGTGCATCAACCTTGCTGTGGCATGGATGAAAAGCGACAATGAACGCTGGAGCAAGAAATGAAAACGGTATTTCAGCCGAAAGGCTTTAATATAAGGGAGGGATTGAGTGCGCATGTTAGGTGGTGGTTGGCGACAGCTAACGACTCGAGTAACGCGCGCATTGTCAACAATGACGGCGACAGGAATTACAACAACCCCGACAAACGGAATGGCGCTGTCCGCCCCGATTTGCTTTTGAAGAGCGAGCCGTCAAATCATGCATTAAAAATTGCATGGCTTGGCACAAAAGCACGCTCTAAAAAGGTGGCCAAAGAAGGTAGCATCAAGTGGTGCAATCTCGTGCCAAAAAGCAAAGGAATCCCTCTCTTGACTAACCGCTTAAAGTGCGGTGGTCGAACGCTGGCACTCATGCCTTACGGCGGTGGGCTTAGTCCATTCTCCGTAAGGCTAGAGAGTGCTGATTGATTTCAAGGGGGAAGGATGAAACTGCAAGACATTTTTACATTTGAAAATCTATACAACGCACACAAAGCATGCCGACTATCCAAACAGCACAAAGGCGAGGTCGTGCGTTTTGAAATAGACCTAGCAAAGAGCATCACAAACCTAGTAGAAAAATTTGCGAGAGGAACATACAAATCCGGGAAGTACAAATGCTTCAAAATCCTTGACCCAAAGCCACGAGAGATAGAAGCACTAACCTACGGCGACCGAGTGGTTATTCGTTGCTTTTGCGATGTCTCGCTGATACCAAGACTGCAAGACAGGCTCATACTCGACAACGCCGCATGCCAAAAGAATAAAGGCACACTTTTCGCACGGGAACGGCTTGTGAAGTTTTTGCGAGCGGAATACGCAAGGCACAGGCACAACGATTTTTACTACCTGAAATGCGACATTAGCAAATACTTTCCAAACATCAATCACAAGGTCTTGATTTGGCAACTCGCAAGGTGCGGATTTTCAAAAGAAGAACTGAAATTCATGTGGCAGTACATAAAGGCTGGCAAGTTCGAGAACGAAGAACAAGGGCTTCCGCTTGGCAACCAAACAAGCCAATGGTTCGCTCTTTTATACCTAGACAAGCTGGATCGGTTTATTAAAGAAAAATTGCGAGTGAAAGGTTACGTTCGCTACATGGACGACTTTATACTGATTCACCAAGACAAGGCATTCTTGCAAGAGGCGAAGAAACAAATCGAATCACTTTGCAACACCGAGCTAAAACTTAAACTAAACAGGAAAACCCAAATTGGCAGAGTTCGGGAAGGCGTGAATTTTCTTGGTTTTCGGCACAAGGTACTGCCTAGCGGGAGAATTGAAACAACGTTGATACAGCAAACCAAGACACGGCTCAAGCACTACTTGAAGGTTCTTAAAAGACTCAAAGACAAAAACGCCGTGGACGATGAATACCTTCAACAGCGGCAAGCATCATTCGCCACCCACCTAGGCTACTCAAACGGAAGCAAAACATTGAAAAACAAAGTGAAAGAATTATACACACCAGCATCCTAAAAAGTCTTGCGTTTTTCGCAAAACTATGATATAATGATGTGGATGGAGGGGTCAAAAAATGCAATGGCAAGTGCTTGACGAAAAAACAACTTGGGAATTACTCCCAGACAGAGATGACCGCAAATGTGCGGCAACTGATTTCGCAAAATTACTCGGTGCGTTCGTTAGAAGAATGGACGAC
>Ga0268262_10000047_pt1 | contig 135944 bp, 116 predicted proteins | sample TergutNc150P3_FD_190354 | JGI IMG/M metagenome (GOLD analysis project Ga0268262, IMG submission 190354) | Nasutitermes corniger P3 segment gut microbial community from laboratory colony in Florida, USA - Nc150 P3 (SPAdes) (version 2) | ecosystem: Host-associated > Arthropoda: Insects >...
GCCAATGCCAAGCAGGGTAAAATCGGATAAAATTATTCCCGCATTTTTACACATCAAGCCGGAATCAATAATATCTTTTGAAGTAATACCCTTGTATATATTTTTTAGTATCGTATCGGAGCCTGTCTCAATGCCGCGATAAAAGTGATTTAGCCCTAATTCTCTTAGGGTTATTAATTCACTTTGGCTTTTCTTTAAAATAGTGTCGCAACGGGCATAAGTTGTAATGGTTTGAAGCGAGGGAAAACAAGATTTTATTTTTTCCAATATCAACAATAAATCTCCCGTAGGAATATTCAAGGCGTCGCCGTCTTGGAGAAAACAAGATGTAAAAGCCATACCATCATAAAGTTCCGCGCTTTTTTTAATGTCTTCTAAAATATCGTTCGTTGGTCTGACGCTGTATTTCATACCTTTGTACAAACCGCAAAAAAAGCATTTATTCCAATGACAGCCTCTTGTTACCCGTATCAACAAACTTTGCGATTCTGACGGAGGACGTATAGGTCCAAGTTCAATATCGTTCATTTTCTCTGTCTTCTCCTTATATTGATATTTCGAGGTTTGAAATTTATCGGTAAAACGCCTTCCGCAAAACCGCCAAGTCTAAATTCGGGTATACCGGAAATTCGTCTAAAAGCGTTTTGATACGCGCCTTTGCTTCTTTGGCCGCTTTGCCGTTGATTCGGTACTTTGACTTGCTTGGATTTCCGGCGTTTTCTCCCGCTGTAACCGTCTCCGGCGTTGTGTTTGACAGCACCTGTTTTATCACCGCGGCAATCTCTTTCATTTCGGCGTCACCCATGCCGAGCGTCGCCACCGCCGACGTTCCGATCCTCAGGCCGCTTGTGTACCACGGGCCGTTTTTGTCGTAGGGCAGGGAGTTACGGTTTAGCGTTATGCCGCAGCCGCGCAACGCGCTCTCGGCTTGGCGGCCTGTTAAGCCGAAAGGCGTAACGTCTATAAGCAATAAATGGTTTTCCGTACCGCCTGTGGCGACCGTCATTCCCTCGGCCACGCAATATTTGCTCAAAGCGGCGGCGTTTTTCACAACGGACGCGGCGTATCGCCTAAACGACGGGGCGCTTGCCTCGGCGAGCGTTACGGCTTTGGCGGCCATGACGTTGGCCAAAGGGCCGCCCATGACAAGCGGACAGCCTTTGTCCACGCTATCGGCGAACTCGTCGGTGCATAGAACTATGCCGCCTCGCGGACCGCGTAGCGTCTTGTGCGTTGTGGTTGTTACCACGTGGGCGTGCGCCACGGGATCGAAGTCGCCGGTGAAGATTTTACCAGCCACTAATCCGGCGAAATGCGCCATATCCACCATGAAGACCGCCCCTACCTTGTCGGCTATTTTTCTCATTCGAGCGAAATTGACCTTTCTTGGGTAGGCGCTGTAACCGGCTAAGAGTATCAGCGGTTTTATCTCCGCCGCCATACGCTCTATTTCGTCGTAATCGAGCAGACCGGTCTCTTTATTCACGCCGTAACTGTAGGCGTCGAACATTTGAGCGGAGAGGTTGCGGCGGTAACCGTGGGTTAGGTGTCCGCCGGAGTAGTAGTCCATTCCGAGAAGCCGTTGGTTGCCGGTTTGGGCCCGTATTTTGTTCCAGTCCTCGCGGCTTAGTTTAGACGGGTCGGCCTCTCCCATTTCGGCAAGCGCGGGTTCGGAGATCCGCGCGGAGAGTATCGCCCAATAAGCAATGAGGTTCGCGTCCGCGCCGCTGTGGGGTTGGACGTATGCGTGTTGCGCGCCGAAGAGTTTTTTGGCTTTATCGACGGCGTAGGATTCGATAGCGTCAACGTTGTCGCAACCGGCGTAGAAACGGCGGTTGGGAATGCCCTCCGCATACTTGTCGGTGAGGAGATTTCCTATAGCGAATTGTACGGCGAGTGAGCAGTAGTTTTCGCTCGCGATCAGTTTGAGGTTGGCGCGTTGATCGGCGAGTTCCTTGACTATGCCTTTGGCGACTTTCGGCGCGACGGCGGCGACTAGAGACAGGTTGGCCAAGTACGCCGCCGTGCCGGTATCGACGCCGGAGGGGGCGGCTTTGGCTATGTAGTCCGTTAGGACATTTTTTGACGCTTTCTTCAACATTTGTCTCCTCCTTTTCTATAAATACACTCGGTCGGAACACGCCAAGCCGCAAGCGCTGCATTTCCGCCACGCCAAGCACTTTTGTATGTAGTCAATGACATCCTGAACGGTACGCTGTTTGCCGAGGTCGTTGTCGGGGATAGAGACTTTGAAATTATCTTCCAAGTCCATGACTATCTCCACAAGGTCGAGAGAGTCCGCGCCCAAGTCGCCGACAAACGCCGCCGACGGGAGTATCTTGTCTTCGCTTACGCTCAGTCTTCCGGCAATGATTTTCTTAACACCTAATTCGACGTCATCCATTCTCTTGTTTCCTTTCTTTTTTGACCGGATAATCAAGGCGCCGCTTGTTTGCGACGCCATGAATAATGAAATCAGAACGACGAATACTTGACGATAGAATCTAACGGTTTCCGCGTTTCCCCGTGCCTATCGGGGGACTGCGGGGCGTCCGCGCCGTAACCGATGGCGAGGATGTTGAAAGGCACGATGTTATCGGGAATGTTAAACTCTTTGCGGACGATTTTGGGATCGAAGTACGTGATCCAACATGAAGAAAGCCCCAAGTCCTGAGCGCACATCATCATGTGGTCGGCGGCTATGGTGCTGTCGATCTCGCCCATGCCGGCCTTGTCAAACGGGCGTGTCCAAGCGGTGTTTTTGTCCGCGCAGACGATGACGGCGAGCGGAGCGCCGTGCGGCGTGCACGCTTTGCCGAGTTTTGCGATGGAATCATCCTTGTTAAGCACAAGGAAGATACACGGCTGCTGATTATCCGCAGTTGGGGCGACATGACCTGCCTCCAAGATAGCGGCCAACTTGTCCGTCTCGACCGGACGTTTTTCGTACGCGCGTACCGAAAACCGGCTTTTGGCGAGATCCAAAAAGGTTTTGCTCATGATTTACTGCCTCCTTACCTGTAAAATGTTGATATATAATATATTGATCCGTTGGCTACCGGATCGCCTACCAAAATAATAGCATATTTATGTCCGAAAATCCAAAAAAATCTTAATATTTTTTCAATTCCCTCCTAAATCCTAATGAATACTAGGATTTATTATATCATATTAATATACTATGGTATAAACCGCCAAAAAGTCAATAAAAACCACAGAATACCGAGGTCTTCGGGGCCGGTTAAGCCAGTCATGCGGGGGAACGTCTAACCGGCTGCTGATCCGGCGGTGTGCGTATTATGCGGCATTATCTCGGTGGTATGTGTGCTGGCGTTGGTGGTGTAAATTGGTGTCCTAGCTTTCGACGGGTACTTAAAGTACGCGGACAGATTCACCCCGTTGGCGCACCAACTGTCCGCGATTTTGGGGTTCTTACTCTAGATATCCTCAAATTTTTCAAACTCTGATAACCAGTCTGCTCATCCAACGCGCTTCAAATCGGCCATTAACACCTTGATGTCATTGTACGAAACAAACTTGGTCGAACTGCGGAGTAGGAAGGTCCCAACTTATATCCTTTAAAAAGATCGCGGAAGTCTCCGAGTTCCTTAACACCAAACGGGGATAGTAATGTAGTGAATTGCTCCCGACTATACTTCTCTGGAGCTCGCTCTTATGGGCTTAATGTGTATTTAGGCATGGTAAACCTCATTCGATCAATTATTTAATATAATCTCTGGCGGAAGTTTATACAAAAATTGAAACATTCTAGTGATAGGCTGAATTCAAACTATATGACATTGTTGTTATAAAAATTCTTATTTCTGCTCTTTTGAATCTTGTATAGCTTTTTCATCTGAATTGTTTGACTTATTTGCGATGTATTGTTTGTACAAAGAATGTTCAAAGGCTTTTTTCCAAGATCCATCATCAGAAATAATCACGAACTTTAATTTGGATATCTCATCAGGTAGCATTGAAATGCATTCGTTTGATGTTAGGATTGGGATAATATGTTTCCCGCTATTTATCATGGCTTCTAGTTCCATTGAGCAGTATGGTGATTGAATGTAATTTTTGTCGATAATGATAACGAATAATTCTGAATTATCAATCATCTTTTTAATCTCTGACTGAATATCTTGTCCTATTATAATTGATTCAAAATCATATACATTGTAGTTATTTGCCATAGACAATACTTCCTTTATCTTATCTATTTCCACTTTACTTGAACGAGAATATGATAAAAAAGTGTCAATCTTCTTACGTTTAAACAACTTTACAATAAAATCCGAATAAAAATAAACAAAAAATATTATCAACATATAAATAAAAACATAAAACAATCTATGATAATGAGCCAATTCTACAATAATGTAGTTTATCTTACTGATATCAAAGATAGCAATAAGTATGATAACAAATGTACATATACATAATATCATCACCGAAATCGGAAGATATTTATTAAACAACTGTCTCATCGCTATTTATCTCCTATAAAGAGAATAGATATGCCCAATAAAAGCATTCCAGCAATATCTATTATAATTATCGTAGGCCAAGTGTTTTTCATCGAATTTGTTGTTTTGTTCCATGCAAAAAACCTAATTCCCAATGAAAATATCAATACAAATACTATGTAAAGTATTATCTTTGTTCCGTGCATGAACATATCGTGATATAACGATACATTTATTGTATCTATCTGTCCATTATCAACATTTGATGCTGGAAACCCCTTTATTCCTTTCACTGCAAAACTAATATTCGTTAATAAAATAAATATCCCTGTTGTTGCTAATTCTAGTCCAACATTAAACATTGTTTTTGTTGAATTAGAATCAGGTTCTCCCTTATACGACACCACCTTGAAAAGAATTACTAACATAGTGCTAAATATAGGGATAGTGATTACACCATTTGCGAGAAAAATAAATTCAATTATTTCGTTAATTGTTTTTTCCAACGGTGGTTCCTCTTTGAACAATTGTTTTTAAACCATTTTTATCCAAAATCGATTTAAATATAAGACTTTTGACAGATTTCACATATTTTCCATATAAAATAGTATATTTGAAATTGTCTCTAATAATTTATTTCTTTCCATATAGTTTATCTCTTGTAGTTAATACTGCTTGCAAAAAAATTTCATTTCTGATATCACTCGGAATGAGCATAACTTTTCGATTCCTTTTTCCTATTTCAGGATCAAATACATTGTTAGGCCTATCATTTTCTCTCCATGGTTCCGGTAAATACACCGCAAGTCCGAAAACTTCCATTTTATCTCTTGGAACATCAAAGTTTGTAAGGGTCTCCATAACGGTTCTTGCTCTGCATTCAGACAAGGTGGCAGTATATTCACGATCATCATCTTTCGACTCTAAACCAACCACATATATTTTAATGTCTGATTTGTTACTGATATATCTTGTCACAGTATCCGCGAAACGCCTAAGGTTTGCTTCCGCTTCGCCGGGATTTTTATAGTCACAACGTCCAAAATCAAAATTTACCTGTTCACTGCTAATTTCCCAAACCTTTTCTAAAAATTCTATCGGTCTCACCGGAGGAAATCCAAGATTAGGTATTCCTGATCCCTGATAATCCTTTATATCTATCTTATTATTAGGTACACCACATTTATACAAGATTGTTTTCCACAATATTTTTAAACCTTTCTCTCTTATATGAGTAGATAATTCTTTCTGTGGTTTAGCAACGTCACCTAGCCCGATAAAGACAACGCTTATATCTTTAAGGTTTGGTAACGATCTACTTTTTTCTAATGCTCCAGCAATTTCTGATGCGAATTCTTCAATTTGTTCCTCTGAACCGCTAAAATCGAAATTATCTATTGATGAATTTAATTTAACATTATCAATGTTTTGCGATGAGAAGTTTAATGCCCCTATCGTTACAATACCATTATCAATGATAATAATTTTTCTATTCCTGATCCACATCTTATCATGTTTCGAGTCATCTTCCAGCTCATTAAACAATCTTCGCGCCACAACGATAGCTTGCAACAAGTCGTTTTCTGGAACAATAGCACAGATAGTACTATCTTTCACAACATCAAGAACTTCGGCAGAGAATTTTTCTATCTCACGTTCCTTATCAAAAGCATCGTAATCTGTTACGAAAGAGCTGAACCGTCGTCCAATATCCCTAGGATTACCATCATTGATAACAATACGAATGTAACCATTACGAGAATACGCTTCCTTAATGTGCGCGTTCACTTCTCTATAATAAGCACCACCAAAAGCATTTGCGTTTGCTCTTCTGCCCAATATAATAACCAATGCTTCAGCCGATTTGTTGTAATAGTTAATTACTATCCCAAACATTATCACTAATACTATAACAGCAAACCAGACAAACAATTGACGTTTTTTCATTTTTAACCTCAGCCCCTATCTCTTTTAAAGAATTCTCTAAGATCGTTTTCTTTATATCGACCATCCGCATCTACGTCGGCAATTTCATTGAACCCTGGGAGAGATTTATCCTCAAAAGAACGTTTTATAAAAACATTAATATCATTAATATTCTTTGTATCTCCTGTCACGGTTTGGTATATATCAGATCCTTTACTTTTTAATGTTTCAGAAAGTAAACGAATTTGTGATTTGTACTTATTAGGCGCTACTCGCTCAAGTTGTTTATTGAGTTTTTGTATAAACATCTCATAGTCTTTGGGATTCTCCCTACGCAATTGAATCGCCTCTCTGATCCCTATAATATCACCACCAAACGCTTGAATTTCTCGTATGTACGCACTAGCTTTACTTTCTAACTCATTTATCTCTTTATCTGTACATTTACGATATTTATTTATAGCAACCTCAAATTTTGTTTTACCTTCAGTCAACATTTTTTTCAGTTTAGCAATTTCATCTTTATGGGGCTTTTTATTTTCATCGATTTCTTTTTTTAATTCATATACTCGCATCTCAAATCTATCATACGTCTTCGTTTTTATAAGACCAATTACAAAAGAAGCAATTGTTGTGATAATAGGAATAATTAAAGTAAACCAATCAAATGTCCTTTTACCACCGAAAAAATATCTCGGCCTCATAGTCCGAATATACTCTTGCTTTTCTTCATTTGTTTGAAAACTAACAAGTTCTACTGGTTTTAGATCATTTGTTTTAATAAATGTCTGCATTTCGTCATCAGATTGAAAAGTTCGAGATCCAATTTCTATTTCGAATTCATATTTTTGTTTTTCATTTTCCTTTATTTGATCATGCCTAAGAACAATTAACCACCCCTGGAAAAAAACAATTCCAACCACCATAATCACACAAACAAGGCAAGCCGTTATTAAATCCCCTTTTATTTCATGTAGCGTAAAAATTTTAGGAATTTTAATGAGCTGTCCTAAACCATAAAAAGAACCAAAATAAGAAAAAAGATCCAAAACAACAGCAGCAAGAATGCCCAATGGGAACGCGAAATACCACCCCAATCCAGAATAATTCGCTAAGACGTATATACAGAGAGTATCAAAAACTATACACGTTACAAGCGTGCAAAGTGTTAATGTATCCATTTTTTTAATATCATATATAACCGATTCTACTCTGCTTTTTACAAATTCACTGATCTTCACCATCTTTAATTCTCCTTTTTACCTTTATTCTTCTCGCGAATCATATTTATTTTATTTTGTTCCTCTTTCAGCGCACTCTCTTTTTGTTTTATGGTTTCATTGTTGTTCATAGCGTTTTCAGCGTCTTTTATCTGTTTCAGTAAATTATCAATGAATTCATCTTTTCGGTCAGTTAAAATTTTTATTTTTTCTTCTCTTTCCTGTTTTATTAGATCAATTCCAAAAAAACAATCCTCTGTTTTTTTAAGTAAAGAATCACATCCAAAATCTTTAGAAAACCTGTTATCGTCAATAATAGGTGTCCATCGAAGCATTATGTTTGCTTTCGTTTTTTTAAAAACATTTATAGCACTTCGATATAATGCATCTAATATATTTAGCCGTTTACCGTCATCTTTCAAATTATTTAATTCGCCTTTTATCTCTTCTAATAATTTGTCTACCTCAGTAGCGGCATCTTCAATCATGTGTCCACCTATTGTAAGTATATTACTTTCATCAACTTCTAGTTGTTCAACAGTAGTAACTGAAGTTGGACCAACAACATTAGAAATAAGATCATCCACACTATCAAGGCCATTATTAATAGGTATAGCTTTATCTTCTTCCATATTTATTCTTCCTTTTCATCTATGATTGTAAGGTGGGATGTTTTCAACGTTCACATACTCGTTTATTTTGTAATCTACAGATGTATTTTTAATACTACATATTCTCATTAAGTCATCTAATTTAGGTAACTGTCCAATATCTTTGACATCATGTTCTTTATTAATCTTTTCTTTGTATGTATTTAATAGGATGTCCCAATATATTGTCAATCTTGCTAAGTATTTAGTTTGCATTTCAGAAAAAGTAACATCATATAATACTTTCGTCTCGTGTGCTTCACATTCAATCTTTTTTCCTTCTGTATTTTTGATTCGTATTGCACTATTTATTTCATTTAGATATTTAGTAATATCAGCATATGCCACCCTGGCAAATCCTTCATCCGTAATAGTTTCAAGATTCTTTGACATGGTTTGCAATGTTAATATAGCGTTTTCGCGAAACATTGTGCCCTCTTGATTTCTACCGACAATATCAACATTTAATTTTGAAAGTCTGGGAATATAGTTTTTCTTCCAATCTTCTTTTAACATTGCATCAAATTCTTTCATTTTTATATCTATAAAGTTAGTATAATACACTCCAGATATCTCACTTTGTTTAAACGGCTCACCTTGACCGTCTTTTATGCCTCTCTTATGAAACACTTCTTTTACATACATCTCTTCTGGATATTTTTCATGTCTGTTCGCTTCAGCATTCGGTATGCCGCAAATAACGGATACCAATGTAGGCATTACTTGTAGTATCATCGGTAGATAATCTTGAGTTATATTACCATACTCTAGCTTAGATACTTGATTATATAACAAAAAACACAAAGACCCTTGGATAGCGAAAACACCCAACAACGTTATCGCAAAAATCGACCAAGCTCTTACTTTGTCTCTTTTTATTTCCGGTAAATCAGGAATCACGAATAATTGTCCTATTCCAAGATAGGAACCCACATACGCAAAAACACAAAAGACAGTTGCGACTAACAATGATAAAAAAATCGTGTAACTTAAATCAACATTTACCATGCTCCCCAATAACGGGTACACACAATAAGTCTCGACTATAACTATTATACTAATGCATGTTATTGTTTTTGAAGTCATTTTCCATCCTATAGACTTATCAAACTATATAAATTAAGATACGTTTATTAGACTGTGGCTACCTCACCACAACCGTAGCAACACATTCATAAAATAAACATTTTTAATACGCGTAGTGTTGTCGCATCCAATGCTTACATCCACGACACATCGTCTAGTGCTTGCATAGCCGAACATAAGAGTAGTGCCATTACTGAGAGAGAATTTTGTGTACCTCTACTTCACCAAGTTCATATTTACCACTTGATGATTCCATTTATTAGTCTATTTCATTTTCCGCATTTCGTATTGAGATACGGTTTCTTTCAATCCTCTCTCTCCACTCTATTACAGATTGCGGATTCCTACCATTATCTGCATCGATCATCGCTTGAAGGTTTCTATTTTCTTCTTTTAATCGTGCAATGAATTCTCTGTTACCGTCACCCATAAATACGTTCCCCTTTCTTTGAATCTATTAACTTTAATTTACGCACCAATACCTTATAGTTATTGATGCCTACTATTATGGTAATAATATAATATATTTTTTTTCATGTATGCAAGTTTTTTATAATATTTGAAATCATGTTACAAAAAAATGACTTTTTTCAAATTTTATTCGTAGTTGCTTTACAATTAATGCAATCAAAGATCCTCCATCAGAAAAATGGATGTCTATATAAACATCCCCCCTCCCACCCATCTCACAAAAACCCATGCCCGATAAACTCCATCTTAGCCGACAGATTATCAACACGATTCGCAATCTCCGCACAATCCTCATTTGTGACCTGTCCGTGCGACCCAGCGGCGAGCCTCCCCATCATGTCGGTTAGGATATCCGCTCGGTTTTCTATCTCATCGATTATTTTGTACATTTGCCGAAGCAGCGATTCATTTTCCGGCGTTTGTATCGTTTTGGCTTTTTTGACCGGCTTGTCCTTTTCGATTGCCTTGACGACCTTTTGGATTTCCGCCTCCGGGGCTTCGGCTAGGTCTCGGATGTCGCTTCTGTTGATGATGCTTCTGGCTTCGCCGCTCATTATTTTGGCCTCGGCCGCTGGGCTGACTTTGCTGATTCGATCGACGGCTAGGGCGTACTTGCCGGCGCGCTTAGCCGTTGACCGGGAGACGCCGTGTTGCTTGGCGATCATATCGGCCATGTCGGCCGTATCATCGCCCTCTTCTTTGCCGGGTTTTTTCAAAGGTTCAGTTTGAACCTTTGATTTCCGGCCGGAGTTGTCACGAGCCCCGCCGCGCTCTTTTTTGCCCGTGTTGAAGAGGATTCCGATGAACCGCTCGCGTTGCTCGTCCGTCAGGTTGCGCCGGCTCAGCTGGTTGTTGATCATCCACATCTTCACGGCATCCTCGTCCGCAAACTCGTCCATCTCTTGGACTTTGAACGGGATGTTGTGCTTCTTGCAGATTGAGTATCGGTTGTGCCCGTCGATTATCGTGCCGCGCCAGGTTACTATCGGATCGCGGCAGCCCTCCTTCCGCAAAGATTCCTCAAGCGCCTTGCGCTCGTCGTTTGTCAGCTTTGGAAGAAGATACTCAAACTGTTTTGTTGTTGATAGTTCGGTCGTCATACACAGCTCCTTATCTATGTACGTTTTGGCGTTTATTGTTACCGATTTTTGCAGTTCAAAGTGTCGTCGACGCTAAGCTCCCCCTTACTAGTATTACCACAAACACACCTTTAAAAGGCTCTATACCAACGCCTTTACTATAAAATTGTTTTTTGGACTTCCTTTCTGTCAAGTGATTTTGATAAATTTTTTTCAACCGCACTACCTATATCCCCATGTCATAGGCTAAGTTACGCTGTCCGTCATTGTCTATGACAAGCGCTCTTACCCGACGACGGCCGGTACCCCGCGCAAGGCCGACAGTGACCGTCTCTAAGCGCATCGGAACCGCATTATTATTTTTTTAAAAAAAAGCTTGTTTTTTTCCGCAAAATATATTATTTTAATAGTTTGTGTCTTTTTATGGAAATACAATGCGTAATATAGATATAAAGGGCGCGCGCGTCCACAATCTTAAAAATATCGACGTAACGATACCCCGGAACAGTCTCACGGTCATCACCGGCCTATCCGGATCCGGGAAGTCGTCGCTCGCCTTCGACACGCTCTACTCCGAGAGCCAGCGGCGCTACGTCGAGTCGCTCTCCTCCTACGCTCGGCAGTTCCTGGGGCTGATGGAAAAGCCGGACGTCGACAGGATCGACGGGTTGTCGCCGGCCATATCCATAGAACAGAAGACCTCCGGGCACAACCCGCGTTCCACGGTGGGGACGATCACCGAGATCCACGACTACATGCGCCTGCTCTTCGCCCGCGTGGGGACGCCCACCTGCCATAAGTGCGGGCGCGTCATCGCTAGACAATCGGTACAAGAGATAACCGACAGGATACTGTCGCTCGAAAAAGGGGTGAAATTCCAAATCCTCGCCCCCGTCGTCAACAACCGAAAAGGCGTGCACAAGGATCTTCTCGCAAAGCTGCAAAAAAGCGGGTACGTCAGGGTGCGCATCGATAAAACCATCTATGGTATTGACGACGACATAAACATCGACCCCAACAAAAAGCATACCATCGAGGTCGTGGTCGACCGCTTGGTCAGCTCCACCACCGTTACGTCGCGCCTGACCGAATCCATCGAAACGGCGCTCTCCGTGAGCGCAGAGGGGACGGTTATCGTCGACGTCGCCGGCAAGGAGGAACTTCTATTCTCAGAGCGCCTGGCCTGCCCCGTCTGCGGAATAAGCAGCGAGGAGCCAAGCCCAGCCATGTTCTCGTTCAACAACCCGCTGGGCGCCTGCGAAGAGTGCCACGGGCTGGGCTTTCTAATGGAGGTAGACCCCGACCTTGTGGCGCCCGACCAGACGAAAACGATACTTGAGGGCGCGATAATCCCGTGGAACGGCGCCTACATAGACGGCGGCTGGAACAACCACATGCTCCACGCGGTTTGCAAACGCTACAAGATACCGATGGACAAACCCTACAAATCGCTCTCCCAAAAGCATAAAGACATCCTGCTGTACGGAAGCGACGGCGAGAAAGTAGAGGTACAGTTCGAGAGCAAGGACGGCAAGAGCCGCGCCAACTTCAACCGCGCCTTTGAGGGCGTCGCCCCAAACCTCCTTCGCCGCTACAAAGACACGGCCTCCGAAGACATGCGCCGCTGGATAGAGGGCTTCATGGCGCAACGGGTATGCCCGGCCTGTAAGGGAACGCGCTACAAGAAACAGCCGCTGGCGGTACTCATCGATGAGAAAAATATCGCCGAGGTATCAGCCATGTCAATAGAATCGGCGCTCAAGTTTTTTAAGGGCTACAGCCCGAAAGGCAACGCGAAAGAGATATCAAAACCGGTCGTCCGCGAGATATTGCAACGGCTGGGATTTCTGAACGACGTAGGGCTGTCGTACATAACGCTTGACAGGGCGGCGGCCACGCTCTCCGGCGGCGAGTCGCAACGTATACGCCTTGCCACGCAAATCGGATCGAGGCTGACCGGCGTGCTATACATACTCGACGAACCGAGTATCGGTTTGCATCCGAGGGATAACGCTCGTTTGTTGGCGACCCTTACCGCCCTACGCGATCTTGACAACACGGTAGTCGTAATTGAACACGACATGGAGACCATGGAAGCCGCCGATTACCTCATAGACATCGGCCCCGGCGCCGGAGTGCACGGCGGGAAACTGACCGCCTGCGGCACGCCCGCCGAAGTCGCCAAGTCGGCAAACTCTCTCACCGGCCAGTACCTATCCGGCAAACGCTCAATTCCCATTCCGTCAAACAGGCGCAGCGGCAGCGGGCTATCCGTAAAGATCAAAGGCGCCTCCGGACACAACTTGAAAAACGTGGACGCCGCTTTCCCTTTGGGAATACTGATCTGCGTTACGGGCGTCTCCGGCTCCGGCAAAAGCTCTCTCATCAACCAAACGCTCTACCCGGCGTTGCAAAAAAAGCTATACAACTCGCGGGTAACGCCGTTGCCGCACAAAGGGATAGAGGGTCTGTCGCATTTAGACAAGGTAATCGATATAGACCAATCACCCATAGGCCGCACGCCGCGCTCTAATCCGGCGACATACACAAAAGTATTTGACGCGATAAGAAATCTCTTCTCCATGCTGCCCGAAAGCAAGATCCGCGGCTACCTGCCGGGACGCTTCAGTTTCAACACCAAGGGCGGACGCTGCGAAGCCTGCGAGGGCGACGGCGAATTGCGGATCGAAATGCACTTCCTGCCCGACGTCTACGTAAAATGCGAAACTTGCGGCGGGAAACGCTACAACCGAGAGACGCTTGAGGTGCTTTACAAAGGGAAATCCATCGCTGACGTATTGGAAATGACTGTAGACGAGGCGTTGATTTTCTTTGACAACCTGTCGGCTATACGGCAAAAGCTGCAGGTACTGTCGCAGGTTGGCCTAGGCTACATCAAACTCGGCCAATCCGCCACCACGCTCTCCGGCGGCGAAGCGCAAAGGATGAAGTTAGCCTCCGAACTGTCAAAAAAGGGAACCGGAAAAACTCTATACATTCTGGACGAACCGACTACCGGCTTACACTTCGAGGATATCAGGATGCTGATGTCAGTCATCCAAGAACTGGTTGACAAAGACAATTCGGTGATCGTCATAGAACATAATCTGGACGTAATAAAATGCGCCGACCACATAATAGACCTAGGCCCCGACGGCGGAGACAAAGGCGGCACGATAGTTGCCATAGGAACGCCGGAAGAGATAGCTAAGAATCCGGCGTCGGTTACGGGGAAGTTTTTGAAGGGGTATCTGAAGCGATAAATTTTTTTGTTTTTTAGTATGGGCGGGCGGCTCCATATGGCCCCGCCCACATTAAAACGGAAACCAGCCGACATCAAATCTCCGAATGAATAATATGCGGCGTAACGAATATCACCAAATCTCTTTTGGTGGCGCTCTTCTGCGATCTCTTAAATAAGTATCCCAGTATCGGTATGCTCTTTAGGTACGGTATTCCCGCCTCGTTGTTTTTCTTCTCGTTTGATGTGAGGCCGGCTATGACAACCGTTTCTCCGTTGTTTACTAGGACGTTCGTTTTGGCGCTCTGCTGATTTATGATCGGGCCGTTGTCCGTTAGCTCGTATGACTCCTTGCTGGGGCTTAGCGTCAGCATAATTTTTCCCTCGCCGGAGACGTAGGGAGTCACCGTTAACTGGGTGCCGGCGCTGACCATTTGCGTAACGGTGTTGCCGGCGTCGTCGCGCGTCTGTATGGGTATCTGCTGACCGGTGAATATGCTGGCTTCCTTGTTGTTCAGCGTGGTGATCTGCGGTTGGGCCACTATTTCGGTTTTGTTGTCTTGAAAGAGGTACTCCAGGGCCACGCCGAATTTGTCGGGCGACAGCAAGCCGTAGGTCACCGTGTGTTGGGCGCTGGCGGCCATAAGAGGGGCCTTGCCGCCTTCCGTCCCGTTGAACGGGTTGCCGAACTGGTTCACCGTAACGTTGTTTTTACCGTCTACGAAACCCCAATGCACGCCCATGCTTTGGACGGCATCTGTGCTTGCTTCTATTATCTTGCAGGAAATCGAGACTTGCGGGGTTTGGACGTCTATCTGCGCGACAAGATTTTTCAGCTGTTTCAGGTTGTCGTCGGTATCTACGATAACGATCGCGTTGGTGTGGCTGATGGCCGTAAGTTTGCCCCTTTGCGAGAGGAAAGGGGTTATGGCCGTTCCGGTTTCGGACGCGGTTGTGAAGCGCATGGGTATAACCTCGCGTACAAGGGGGCCGGCGAGGTCCATTCCCATGGGCATCCCGCCGCCCTCGCCGCCTTTGCCTATGCCGGAAGCGTAGGTCGCCGCCTGTTCCCTGGTCATAACGTATATAAACGACGGCTCCTCCACAAACGCGAGATTGTGCACCATGCAAACGATGGCGAGTATCTCGCGCCATGACTTGTTGGTTACGGAGAGCGTGACCGTCGCTTTGACGCTCTCGTTGCTGATGATGTCCCTGCCGCTGTAGGCGCTGAGCTGGCGCAACACGCTGCGCAACTCGGCCGCGTGGACGTCAAAGTAGTCGACGATTCTATCGCCGTTTACGTTATAGCGCTCAACGGGCGCCGGACGGCCTATGGGCTGCTGCGTCTGCGGAGGCGGCGGCATCTGCGGAGGCTGTTGCGGCGGCGGCATTTGCGCCCGCGGCGGCTGCTGCACTTGGAGCGGCTGCGCCTGGGGCGGCTGCTGGGAGAAAGCGCTAACCGATACGGCCGCTACAGCCGCCAATATAAACCGTAAAGCACATGTCTTTGTCATACAATCCCCTTTTATCTGATCAAATTCAAAATCAAAACCAATTGATACGGACGCACCGCTACTTGGTCAAGCTGAGCGTATAGGAGTGCGACACATCAAAATCCCTTATCAAAAAAATCACCTTATCCCTATGCACGCGCAACACCTTGCCTTGCGCGACGGGATCGTTCGTGCGCAACGCAAAAGCCCTGTTTCCGTTTTTGAAATCCTCCACAAGAGCAATCCGCTCACGCGCGTCCTCCAACACGCCGACAAGCCTCAGGTTCTCAACGCTGGGCAGCTCCGTGGCCGATGTGTCCCGCAACAGCGGAACGAAAGGATCGCGGCCGAAAACCTTGTACCGCACCAACTCCCCGTCGGGGGTCTTCCTGGTGACCTCGCCGCTATGCTTGGCGTTGGTTTCCGGCGGAAGCGCCGACGGCGTTTCGGTTTTGGACGCGACTTTCGGCGCGCCCGGCGCCTGCTTCTGCGGCGCGGCGCCCGCTTTGGCAGCCAGGGCGGCATCCGCCTTAGCGGCAGCCGGAGCGGCGTCCGCCTTGGCAACCGGCGGCGGCGCGGAGATAACGCCCTTTTCGGACGACCAAACGAACTCGGGCAACGCGGCCCTCGTCAGCAGTATCCTCACCTGATTATCGCTGTTTTTCGCTTCTATGGGGCCGTTGACCGTGCTGCGCATATTTATCGTTATGGAGAGGCCGCTCGCGAGATTTGTCAAAACGATGCTCTTTATAGGAAGCTCCGGCGGCGGGTTGAACGTCGCGGTGGCGCCAAACGCGGAACCGGCGCCGGCGATGTTCAAACGCAGGTCCTTGTACTTGGCCGTGATCTTCTCGAAGTCGGCGGGCTTGCCGCCCAGGGGGGCCAGCGGGCCAGAGCCGTTTATGAACAGTATCATACCGCGAGCGCCCGACCTGATCTCAAGATTCTTAACGACGGGTTTGTCCGGCGCGGCGGGGGCGGCAGCGGCAGGCTGTTTCGCGGGCGCGGCTTTTGCCGGCGCACCCTTCGCGGCGGCGGGAGCCTCGCCCGCAGGCGCGGCGGCAGCGCTCTTGCCGGCATCCTGCGCGTACGCAACGAAAACCGCGCAGAAAACCGCAATAAACAAACGAGCGAATTTATACATTTTTCCCCTATACATCATTTTCTCGATGAAAACGTGGTCAATTCAAAGGCGGCGAGCACGGACGGCTGCCTCTCCTCGTATATCCCCTTGCCGCCGCTCCCGTACCCCGGGTTCGCGCTTATAGACACATTGTCCAAATTGACAATAAGCTGAAAATTCGCCAAATAACTGAAGAGCGCGCCCAAATTATGGTAATCGCCCAACATCAACACATTGTACTTGTTTTCAATGTAATACTCCTTTTCGACATCCGGCATGGGCGTAAAACGCGTCGTGATCACGCCGCTGCGCCTATTCACCGCGGTGATCTCGCGGATCAAACGCGGCACGTCTTTATTATCGGGAAAGATATTTTTGAGCGAGTCAAGCTTGGCCGCCATGACGACAGCCTCCTGACGCAGCCTCTCAAGCTGCGGCTTGAGCGCGTTGATTTTCAGCAATTCGGCCTCGACCTGCTCCTTCTTCTCTGTGAGCGCCTTAATCTCTTCCATCTTAGGCATGTAAATCGAGTCGAACCAAAGATAGCTCAAGCAAAGGATGACCGCGATGCCCACCAAGGCGTTTCTGACGTTAGGATCCTTTATATCTAACGTTAGCTTTCCCTTTTTGGGCTTTTCTTTTTTAGACGCCGCGTTCGCCATTATTTTTTGCCTCCATCGTCAGCCTTCGCCCTGCCGCGCCGTTTCCCGGCCGACGCGTTCTCCTTCGCCGCGACGTCTTCCTTGACCTGCGCTTCGCTTTCAAAGGCAGGTCTAAGGCCGACATCGGCGTTTATGGCGCAAGTCAATATAAACTTGTACACTTTCCGGTCATGCCCCTGTATCTGCTCAATACCGGGCGGCATCAACGTAACGCTCTTTATGTACTCCGCCGTCTCCAGCTTTTTCATGTAGTCCGCGACCTCCGGAAACGAATACGTCCGCGCCTCCACCGCAATATTCCTAGGCAACTCCTCACCGCTCTCTTTTACGGAAATGAGCCACGCGTAAGTGGGCAGACTGCCGCTGAACACCTCCAAAAGCCTCACCCACTTCTCTCTGTCCACGCTTATGCGCTCCAAAGCTCTTATCTTATGGTCGGTCTCCTGCATCTCTTTACGGAGTTGGTTTATCTCCGTCTGAATATGCTTGTTCGCGGCGATCTCCTTCTCTATAGCCTCGATCTCCTCGGTAAGCCGCGCCTGCTTTTCGCCCAAGTATATCGTGTAAAAACCGGCCCCGGCGGCTAACACAATCAGGGCCAGCACCGGGTACACGATGGAGCGCGGCAAGTTGAAACTCCGCTTCCGCACCCTATACTCGACAGGCAGCAGGTTTATCTCTATTCTCTCTATCATCTACTCACCCGTCTTCCTGAGCGCCAGCCCCACGGCTACGGTGAGGAGCGCGCCTATGCTATCCACATTGGTGTTTCCGAAGAGGTTTTTGTTGTACTGTATGTGGGCAAGCGGATTTGAAATCTGCACCTTTGTCTGATGGCGCGATTCCAAAAACTGCACCAGCGTGGGTATGTACGCCCCCCCGCCGGAAAGCACGATCTTGTCTATAGAGTCTGTCTTCTCTAAGTTTTTGTAGTAGGAAAAGGCGAGGTCTATGCCGGACGAAAGCTCCTCGGCGGCGTAACTGACGCTCTGTTTGAGCTGGTTCATATCGACGGTGCCGGAGGCCTTGCCCTTCACCGCCTGCGACGCCTCTTCGCTCGATATCCCCATGTTACGCTGGATGATCTTGTTAAAAAACTCGCCCGCCGTGGAGATGTCGCGGGAAGAGTGGTAAATGCCGTCTTTTATGAAGGTAATGCTCGTTGTGCTGTGACCGATATTGAGCAACGCGATCGTACCCATGTCCGGCAACCCGGCGCACTCAAGCGCGTAACTGTTGGTGACGGCGAACGCGTCCACGTCTACTATAACCGGGATAAGCGCGGCGTCGTAAATCAGGTCGAGATAACTCTGCATGATCTGGTTCTTCGCGGCCACGAGGAGCACCTCTGTCTCACGCGTGCCGGGAAAACGCCGGAGTATTTTGTAGTCAAGCGTAATATCATCCACGTCGAACGGGCTGCGCTGGCTGGCCTCCCACAGTATCAACTCCTCGGCGTTGTCGTCATCCTCAATCTTGAATGTGATCTTGTCGGAGATGATCCCGTGCCCCCCCATGGAGAAGACTATCTCCCGTATCGACGGGTCGCACTGGTTGACAAGGTGGGTGATGGCGTCTATCAACGCGTCCCTTTTCTTGATCTCGCCGCCCTCGATGGTGCCCTTGGGCAGGTCCTTGATACCGGTGGCCTCAAGGAAATAACCGTCCTTCTGGTGGCGCAGTTTGACAATCTTCAACGTATGATTGCCTATATCCAAGCCCACCGTGGTTCCCCGCCCGCCCATTTTTTTGAAAAGACTCATCTAACGCCTCGCCTACCTTATGTCCTCGTTTACCCATACCGAATCGTTTTCCTCGGAAATCTCAAGCCTATACGCGCGCTCCTGAACCTGCGTTACGGAACCGCTTGTCCCTGTTGACACAATCCTAAAGAGCAACGTATCTCCCCGATTTTCCCGCTTTAGCACAACGCTGAAATTCGCCCCGTCTTCGTCCGGCTCGCCTTTAAACTCTTCGCTTCCCCCGGGCGCGCCGCTAACTCTGGCAAAAGCCACCCGCAGCCAATTTAAATCCTGCGAACCTTCCGGATTAAGCCTGATAAAGGCCTCCTGCAACCCGCTGTCGCACTTCCTCTCCGCCCTGTTGTAATCGTCCGCCTTGCGCTCCTTGAAAGTACCCATAAGCGTGACGATCGCCCCGCCGAGTATCGCGAGCGACACCGCGCACAACACCACCCGGAGCGCAACCCCGCCGGAAACGCCGCGCGTATCATGGGCTTTATGTTTATATTTAGTATCGGCCATAAGCATATAATATAATACAATATAATATACGCAAAGATGTTTTGCACATCTTTAATTTATTTTTAACCTCATCCGCCGCCCCGTTTACCGATTTTGCAACGCCTCCCTGTGTTTACTGAATATGTACTTAATGATCTTCTCCCTCTGCTGCGGTTCTATCGAGATGAACTGCACGAGGTGCCTGTAGAGCGGCCCCCCTCTGGTATCAACGGCGATAACCTTGAGCACCTTAGACTTTATATCGCTGACTGTGTAGCCGGGTATACCGATCGAAAGCAATATCTCGTCGCCGATGGTGAGCGGTTCCTTGGCGATAAGGCAGACGCCGCCGCCGCTGATATCCGCGGTATGCGCGCTGAATTGCTCGTCCGACGGCTTCTCTTCGCCGCCGACCCGAGTGAGCAGGCGATACTTGAGCGCCAAGCTTATATCCAGCCGCATGTACTGCCTATGCTGATTGCGCGACAATTTGGTGCTGTGGAAAAAGCTTATCTCCCCGGTAGGCACAAACTCCTTCACCTTGGCCGTAACGCTGTAGGCCGCGTCGCCCTGCCGCAAAAACGCCAAAATCTTCTCCATGCCGCCCAAACTCACAAGCCCCATGAAGTCCTCAAGCAGCCGCACCGTGAACCAAAACTCCCCGACATGCGTCACGGTGGCGCCAAAGGAGTCTTTCCTCTGTTCGGGCACAAAAATCGACACCTTCTGCCCCACGCTCAAATTACGCGTGGAAACGACCGGCTGTTCGGGCGAGAGAACCGCGTAACCTATCTTCTTGCGCAAACGGAGCAAAATTTCGTCCTGCTCCTCAAGGCGCCCGGCGGAGGTCTGCATACGCAGCGTATGCTCGATATACGCGTCCAAGCAACGCTCGTAGAGCGGCAGCGACTCAAAGATCAAATGCCCTTTGGTAGGGGGGTCGGGCGTAAAGGCCACAATCCCCAGCAAGACATTCACCTCCTCGCGGGTAAGCCTAGAGCGCTCGCACCCCTCGCCGAAGAGTTTGGAGGAGAGTTCCTGTTCAATCACTCCGCGCTTGCGGCTCGATGTGATATGTGAAATCACTAAAAGCCCGATAATCACGCCCAAAAAAACGACGATCCCCATAGCCTGGGCCGGCTTCTTCCTAAACGATTCGGCTATCGTCGCGATAACATCATTATCTGGAAACGCCGCGGCGGCAAAAAGCAGACAAAAAGACAGCGCCAGACGACCGACCGCGCTTGCCCCGCCTACCGCGTTTATCGCTTTAGTCACACTCGCCATAGCCCCGCCGTCCCTTTCTTAACGTAACACCCGCCATAGTATATTATAATTTATGCGTAGGCGGTTGTCCACATATTTTTTTCGTTAACATCAAAATCCCAAAATACCCCGCGCGCTTCCAATAATTCTTTTTTCCTTGACACCCCCCACACAAGCATATTATATTTATAGTAAGGGATGGTGCTGTATTGTCGCCTCACGCTGTTTCGGCGGGCAGTAAAATCAAAAACCTGGAGGGACTTGTGGGTCGAAAAGATTCTGATAAGGGTGTTAGGGGTAAGAGGGGCGCGCTCGTAAGAAGTTGCGAGGCCGCCAAGATTTTGGGTGTCTCCCGCGAGTACGTGAGGCAGATGGTCCTAAACAAGGTGCTGCCGCCGCGCTATTTGTTCAACGCGAACTCGTGGCGCAAAATCTACATCTTCGACAGGAAGCTCGTGGAGCGTTTCAACGACCCGCGGCAGCGCCACACAATAAAATGGAAAGAACCGGAAAAGTGCAGCTGGATGACCGCCGTCGAGCTCTCCAAAGTGCTCAAGTGCAACGCCGACTGGATATACAACGCCACGAAGCGGGGCTTCTTGTCGCCCGAAATCATAATATCAAGCAGCAAACAGAAGTTCCGCCTCTACGACAAAAAGAAGGTGGAGGAGGCAATGACGAAAAACATAGACCACCGCAGCGGAAGGAAGGGCCACTCAGCCAAAACCCTGCAACTGATGGCAAAGATCAAGCACCTGCACTCCAAAGGCCTAAACGACAGCCAAATAGCCGAAAAAACCGATTCCACGCAACCATTCATTTCAAAGTTGCGCAAAGAACTCGGCCTGATATCAAACGCCAGAATAGCGTCGGCAAAGAGGCGGGAGGAACGGGAACGCGGTAAAAAGCGCAAACGCTGACGTTGACGTTTTAGGGGCGCGGTTAACCCCGCCCCTACACTGCGCTCTCCACATACGGAATTTTCTTCAACGTATCCCCCAGCAACCTATTATTAAGGTTCTTAAGCCACTCCAGCATTTCATCCGTCGACTCTATGACATCAATCAACGATATGCTGGCCGCCGCCTCGGCGAAACTTATGTTGGCTATGATCTCCTTTATGATCGGGACATTTCTAGGAATCACGCTGAATCTGCGCAAACCCAGCCCTATCAGCAGCACCGTATGCAGCGGATGGCCGGCCATCTCGCCGCAGATCGAGAGCTGTTTCCCGTTGTCGTTGGCGGTCTTTATGGCGCTTCTTATGATTCTAAGGAACGCTGGCTCCACGGGGTTGTACAGGTAGTTGACCTTTGAGTTGTTGCGGTCGGCGGCGCTAAGGTACTGTATCAGATCGTTTGTGCCTATCGAGGCGAAGTCTATCTCCCTCATAAACATGCCCATTTCGAGAATGGCCAGCGGCACCTCGAACATCACGCCGCACTTGGGTATCTCCACCCCCAGCCTCGACGCTATCTCGCGGATGAACGCTTTGGCCTCTATCCACTCTTGGAGGGTGGTGACCATAGGGGCCATTATGGAGTAGTCGTAGCCTTGGCCGACTTTGAGTATCGCCGATATCTGGGTTTCGAATATCTCCTTGCGCTCCAGGAATATCCTTATCGCCCGCCAACCCATGAACGGGTTGAACTCTTGCGGCATGTCGAAGAACTGCGGGATCTTGTCGCCGCCTATGTCCATGAGCCTTATCGTGCAGTGCTTGCCGCGGCACCCCTTTAAGATAGCCTCGTAGTACGCCAGATGAGCCTCCTCTGGCGGCATGTCCTTGCGGTTTGACAGCAGGTACTCTGTGCGTACCAGGCCTATCCCGTCGGCCCCGTTCGCCACCGCTTCGTCGACGTCTTCCGGGAGAGATATGTTGGCCAGAACTTCTATGCGTATCCCGTCCTTCGTGTAAACGGGGCGATCCCATTTCGCCCGCAGCTCCCGATATATCGCCTCGCCGTGCGTCTTCCTCGCGTATTCTTCCACCGTCCGCTTCTCGGGATGGACAAGGACTATGCCCTTGTCGGAATCAACCAGCACCTCGTCGCCCGGCTTTATGCGTTCGGTGATGTTGCGCACGCCGGAGATGACCGGGATGTTGTACGAACGCGCAAGGATCGCCGCGTGCGAGGTCTTGCCGCCGCTCGTCGTTATGACGGCGCCGATCTTCGAGCGGTCGTACGCTAAAATATCCGTCGGGGTGAAAGTGCGCAGCACGACGAGCACAACCGGTTCGGCGAAGGTCTTGGCCCGCCCGCCCTCGTTGTTCAGGTAGGAGACCAGCTTTTCGCACACCTCGACCACATCGCCGGCGCGCTCCTTGAAGTAAGCGGTATCGGCGGCCTCGAACCCCTTTATGAACTCGTTGGATACCAAACGGATCGATGTTTCCAGATCGAAGAGCTTGACGGACATCGTCTCCACCACCTGGCTTACAAAAGCCGGGTCGTCGAGTATGTATTCGTAAGTGTTCAGGATCGACGAGTCCACCGCGCTGTCGCTGTCTAAATCCTGTCTGAGTTTTTGGTAGTCTCTATGCGCCTTGTCGCGTATATCGTTGAAGCGGAGTATCTCGGCGCCGACCTCCTCGCGTAAGATCGACGCAACGGAGGCGGAACCCTGCTGCTGAACGGCGCGGCCGACCATATATGCTCTGCCGACGCCCCACCCCAGGACGACGGACTCGCCCTTCAGTTCCGTTGGGACCTTTTTGCCCGCGGCGTTATTTTCGGTCTGACCCGTTTTCATTTAACTACCCGCTCTTGGGAAGATTTCTCAAATCATCCGGATTGCTTCGCCGCTTCGCTCCTCGCAACGACCGCGCCGTCATCGCGAGCGTAGCGAAGATATACAAAGCCGTCATCCCATCACCGTAAACGGCATTTTTTTCAAACTAAATTATCTTCCATATACCCGCCGCAAAATCCCGCACAAGCCTGTCCGCGGAAAACCATCCCATCTTCGAGATGTTCTTCAGGCATCTGCCGCCCCATGCCTCTCTGTTTTTGAATAGGGCGTCTACGGACTCCTGTTTATTAATATAATCTGCAAAATCCAATAATGCAAAATTTCTGTCGGAATCTTTTAGGGAGGATATTAGCGGGTAGACGGCGTGACCGCCGGAGACGGTTTGCAAGTGCGACTCGAGCAGAGCGAAAATCTCTCGCAGGCTCTCGCTTTCGGCCAGCAATTTTCCGGGATTGTACGAGCCGTTCATAGCCAGAAGCTCTTCGGCGGTTTTCCCGAAGACGAAGACGTTTTCCTCGCCGAGGCGCTTTATCAGCTCTAGATTCGAGCCGCCGCGGCTCGCTATTATCTGCGCCCCGTTGAAAGCGAACTTCATGTTGAAGGTGCCGGCCGGCTCGAGGGCGGCCGTGGATATCTGCTCGGAGAGGTCGGCGGCGGAGACCAGCTCCTCAGCCCAACCCACGCTGAAATTAGGTATGAAGACGACGCGCATCTGCTCGCGGGCGGCGGCGTCGCCGTTGACTATGCCGGCGGCAATATTGATCAGGTGGATGATCTGCTTGGCCAAAAAATCGGACGGGGAGGCCTTGCCGGCGAAGATATGCGCCCGGCGGCAAGCAAGGTTCTCGCCCTTCTTTATCTTGAGGTAGCTATGCAGTATGTAGAGTATGTGAAGCACTTGGCGTTTCATGGTGTGAATCGGCCGGCAGTTTACGTCAAAGAGCATAGCGGGGTCTACCGAAACCCCGACTTTATCCCTAAGCACCGCGCACAATTCTGATTTCGCCCTGCTCTTCACGTTCCCGAAACCCTTGAGTATCTCGGGGCTTTCGGCGTAGAACTCAAGTTTAGAAAGCTCCTCCGGGCGCCGCACCCACCCGTCGCCGATCGGGCGCGAGATCAGGGCGGAGAGCGGTCTATTGGCGCAGTAGAGCCAGCGACGGTGCGAGACACCGTTTGTCTTGCAGTAGAACTTCTCCGGATATTGGCTGTAGTAGTTCGGGAAAAGGTGCTTCTTGAGTATCTCGGTATGCGCCGCCGACACGCCGTTCACCGAATTGGAGCCGAGCACCGCCATATCGGCGAAGCGTATCCGCTTGACCTCACCCTCCTCGATGAGCGAAAGGTTGCGCAGCAGATCCACATCGTGGCACCCGCGCGCGCGGATAAGGTCTAAGTGCTCCAAATTGATATCATAGATTACCTGCATTATCCGGGGCAAAAGCTGCGTGATCTTATAGACCGGCCACGTCTCGACGTGTTCGCGCTGCACGGCGCTGCTCGAATACGAAAAGATGCTCTGCGTCATCTTCCAAGCCTCTTTCCATTCCATCCCCTCTTGGTCGACAAGCAAGCGCATCATCTCCGGAATGGCGAGCGCGCAACGGCTGCCGTTCAGGTGGATGGCGGTCTTGGCACCCAAATCCGCTATGTTGTTGCCGTTCTGCTTGTGGCGGCGAATAATGTCTTGGATGACCGCGCTCACCAAAAAATACTGCTGGCGAATCCTGAGATCGTGGGCGCGCCGGACGTCCTCGTCGGGGAAGAGCACCTTGGTTATGCGCCCGGACTGCGACTTCTCCTCGCAGGCCCTGACGTAGTCGTTGTGGTTCTGGTAGTCGGGCAAAAACTCCTCGTTAGCCCGGGCCGACCAGAGGCGCAGCGTGTTGACAACCTCGTTGCGGTAACCCACTATCGGGATGTCGTAGGGGACGGCGTAAACCTCCTCGGCGTTTTTCCACACGTGCGGCCCGAGCGGCTTGGTGGGGTCTACGGGCGAACTATCGCCGGAAAACTTTACGACGCATTCGTACTCCGGCCTGACTATCTCCCACGGGTGCCCCTTGTGCAGCCAATCGTTCGGAAACTCCACCTGCACGCCGTTTCTTATCTCCTGCCGGAACTGCCCGTAGTCGTAACGCAACCCATACGCCATGGAGGGCAGCCCCAAGGTCGCCATGGACTCAAGCACGCAAGCCGCCGTCCGCGCCTTGCCACCGTTGCCCAAATCAAACTCGTCATCCCTCTCGAAAAGCTCTTTCACGGAGATGCCCAATGAACCGACCGCCTCCGTAAAAACCTCCTCTATGCCGAGATTTACCATGTTGCTGTAGAGGCTCTTGCCCAGCGTGTACTCCATAGACAGCATGTAAATCCTGCGCTTGCCGATGTAACCGCGCTGCGTGTTGATCCAGTGGTCTACAAACTCGCTGCGCACCGCGTAGGCCAACGCCATGAACTTGTCATAGACCGTGGCGGTCATTTCGTCCTTCACGAGAAAATTGCGAAGGTAGCGAACGTACGTGTTTTGCAGATATTTGTAATCCATCATGATGATACGATCTCTCCGCTACCTTACCCCGCCTTAACGGGCAAGTTTTTGGGATAAACACAGATAACTCTCTCCGGATAGGGACACCTACCCTAATATAATATACAATAAAAAATAATTCGCCGCAGGAGGAAAAAGACAATTTTAATTAATATTTTTTGGCGGGAAGGGGAATAATAATTATAGGGGCGGGTTTAAAACCCGCCCCTATAACATCAAAACCGATACTAACTAACTGGATTGCTTCGTCGCTTCGCTCCTCGCAACTTGTTTATCTCGGCGAAGCCAATGACGGTCATTGCGAGCGCAGCGAAGCAATCCAGAAGATCATTACTCAAGCGTAATCGTGACCACCGAGTGCGCCGGCATAGACAGCTTCATCCCCGGCTTCACCTCAATGGCCTCCTCCGCCGGCCCCTTCTTGGCGTTCTCCCCGTTTAACAGGAGCTTCTTGGCTTTGCCTTGGAAGCCCGGTATGTTGACCGTAACATCCGCCACGCTCTTGGGGTGCTTGTTTATGATCATGAGCGACTTTTTCTTGCCGTCGAGCGTGTAGTAGCTCGAAACGCGGTCGTTTCCGGTGCTCGACTCTAAGAGCGACCCGCGGCCCAAGCTGTGGCTCGCCATCTTGAACGCCCAATACGACGGGCGCGCCACGTTGTCGCCGTCCGGCGCGCCGGTACGCGACAGGTAACCGTAGTCGCCGCCCTCCGGAGTGATACTGTTGTGAACATCCCAATACGACGCCTGGTCTATGTTGTGGTGCGTCAGCATCCCAAGGTAGTCGGCCACAAACAAGCCATTGACTATACCCAACGTCTGGGGCCCCGGTTTAAAGTCCACCGAATTCCACTCCGTGAGCCACACTTCGTACTTCTTGCCTGGCACGCCGTAGCTCTCAAGCTGCTTCCGGACACCGGGCAGTATTTCGTTGAGGGTCTGCGGCGCGGCCAAAAGCCCGGCGTCGTTCTCCTGACCGGTGCCCTGCGGGTAGTGGTGGACGTTCACACCGTCAACCACGTCTTTGAGCAGCTCAAAGCTCTTCTTGTTCCAGTCGCCCTCAAGCATCCAGACCGCCGTGATTATGATACTCGGATCCACCGCTTTCATCTGCTTCGCGAACTCTCTGGCGCGTTTGCCGTACTCCTCCGGCGTGCAGTGGTTGGCGTGCCAGTCTCCGTAGAGTTCGTTACCGATCTCCCAATATTTCACGTTGGCCTTCTTGACCTTGTTGACATGGTTGACCCACTTGGCCGCCTCCTCCGGCGTGCCGGTACCGAAGTTGACCGTGATCATCGGCGTCGTGTTTGTCTTCTTGCAGAACTCCAAGAATTCGTCCGTATCGACCATCCAGTCCTTTTTCTTGAGCACCTCCTCCCAGTGATCCTCGTCGGCGCGCAGACCGCCCGGATAGCGCAGCACGTGGTGGTTGACATCCTTCACGAACTTCTCCGTGGCGGGGAGCAGCATATCGCCGTCCCACAGCGCGACGTTGATGCCGAAGAGACCCTCGTTTATCTTCTTCGTGATCTCTTTGTCGCTGCCCGTAACCGTTACGGCTACCTTGGCCGGGTCCTCTTTAACCTTGGCCGCCCTGTCGTTGGTCAGCCTGATGTTGTCGACTTTAAAAGTACCGCGCGACCCTTCGCCGGCGGGTTTGAAATCGAGCACTATGACGCCGTCCAGATCAAATTTGCCGTTCTGCACCGCGTCTTCCGGCTGGTAGTAGGGGAACTTGGAGAAGTTCCTGAACGGGACGATAACCTCCGTCCAACCCTTGTTGCCGCCCGCCGGCGCCACAAATATCTCGTTGCCCTTGTCTTGAACTTGGACGACTATCGGCTGATAGGGCTTATCGGTGTAGAAGTCGAACTTCAAGCCCCAGTGCTTCGTCCAATCGCGCTGTTCGGCGGGGCGGTTATTATTCTTGTAGTTGAAGAGCACGTCGACCCAGTCGCCCAGTCTATAGGTGACCTCAAGCGCGGATTTGCCGCCGCTCGGAGCGCCGGACTCGGAGAACTTGAACGAAACTTCGGACTTCGGCCCGTTTGAGGACTCCCACTTCTGATCGCCCTCCGTCTCGAGATCGTGCAACTTGATCTCCGGAGCGTTGGACTTGAACGCGTTCCAGTAATCATCCGGGTTCACGTAACCCGGTATCTCCTCAATGACGGAGAGATCCTTCACATAGAAGGTGACCGGCTCTCCGGCGGGAACCTTGTTTTCGCCCTTGCCTACGGAGAAGCGCACCTCTTGTATCTTCGTCCAATCCACTTTGCCTGAGACCTCGGCGCCCTTGCTGTCGTCCCAGTACAAACCCTCTGACCTGAAGGAGCGGATCGGTATCATATAGTACTTCCACACAGGCTCGATTTTGCCGAAGTCGCCGAGGAGCACCTTAGTCTGAACTTTGACCTCCACGCCGGCGCTGTTCTTGCCCTGATTGTCCAACAGGCCTACGCCGATATTGCCCACGCCCTCGCCGCCGCGGCCCCAGAAGGCGATACCGGCCGCTTTCGCCGTTCTGGCGTTAGTCAGATTGGCGAACTTGCCCTCGCCCAAAGAAACCGTGACGCCGGAGTATTCGTTGCCGTCCATATAGTTCGTGAAAACCGGCGCGCCGGATTTCGTCTTCTGCACTTTGAAGGCGGTCTTGCCGCCGTAAACGTAGGCAAAACCCACCGGGTCGCCGCCCGCAATAAACTTGTCGGTCTCCTTGACGGCCGGCTTGTTCGCCACGGGGACGTCTTCGAGCACCTCTTCCCTATCATCCCAGTATTTGACGTCTTCGACCACTTTGGCCTCAAAGACGTTGCTGACGATAAAGATATCGTCCACCCAGATACGGAAAGAGGGGTTTTCATTTTTCTTGATCTCAATACGGAACTCGCAGACTTTATCCCACTGGAAAGGTTCAGGCACCTCGACGCGCTTCTTGGCGTCCCAGTAGACGCCGCGCTTGCCGAAGTCTACGAGGGGGATGCTTATGAGCGTCCAATCATTTGTAATGCCGCCGTAGTTATTCATAGGGAGGCGCACGACGGTCTTCTTGCCGTCGCCGTTTTCGTCGTCGACGAGCGCCGCCCAGGCGATCTCGGAACCGTTAGCGCCCTTGACCCAGAACTGCAGGGCGCCGGCGGAGATGTAGGAAGTGAGGTCGTACATCATATTGTATAGGCAGACGGATCCGCCCGAATAATCGTTCGCGGCCAAGTCAAACTGCAACGCCACCTCGCCGTTCTTGCCGGAGTTTTCTGGTATGTACACTTTGGACTCGTCGGGATAGACGTACTGGTATCCGCCGGAGACGAAATCTTCGTCAAAGAAGCGGAACACCACCTGCGACTCGCCGGACGACGCTTTTTTAGCGACGGCCGTCCCCGCACCGGAATCAACGACCGCGCCGCTCAACGGTCTAAGCTGCAGGCCGCAACCTATTACAAAGGCCGTCAACGCAAACGCCGCCGCCGTCAATATAATATTCCTTCTCTTCATGTCTTTCACGGTAAAACCCTCCTTCTATTTTGTTCAATGGTAACAACGGAGAGGGCCGGGCCGCCTCCTCCTGCGCCCGCCCGCCCCGCAATTAATTTTTATTATTTAGAACTTAACTGTCAACGAAACCTCAGGCTGCCAAGCCTCATAACTCTTCGTCGCGCCGCCTACCGGCCCCTCGCCGGAAAGCCTGGTAAGCCTGACCGTCAAGTCGCCGCCGTCGGCGACCTTGTAGCCGAAGCCTACGCCGAGGTTGTCGAACGCGTAGTCGTTATCCGCCAAGCCCTCAACTTTCAACTTCGTCGCAAGCGACTGGTAACCTGCTAAGAAGCTGAAACGCGGCACGAAGTTCCAATTCAGCTCGGCGCTGATAAGCCGGCTCTCGCCGTCCTGCTTCAACGCGCCGACAATCTTACCCGTCGCGGCGTTATACATCATAAAGGACCCGCCGATCTTGAGCGAAGGACCGAGCGCCGGTAAAAATTTCGCGATATCAACGCTTGCGCCGCCGCCCAGCGTCAGGTACTGAAGCATCTCTCTCACAATGTACTGTTCCCCGGACTCCGTGTCTATAAACACGCCCAGGTCGGTCTCCTCAATATTCTCAAATTTCGTAAACCTCACGCCCGCCGTCAGGGCCTCGTCCAAGAACGAACCGTCCAGCTTGACCAAGGGGCCGCTGCGGTTGGCGGTGGCCTTGTTGCCGGCGGCTTGGAAGACGCTCGGCGTGTACGCGACGGCTTTACGCAGAATCACGTTGCCGTACGCGTTCTTGGTATAGGGCTTCGTCTGGCCGAAGTACTGCGACGGCGCGTACTTGAAAACCGTCCTATATAGCGCGTCAAACGGATTCATCGCGCCCAATCCGCTAATACCGTTTTCGGAGTTCATAATCTGGCGCTGCGCGTAGTAGGGCGTCTGCACGGCATCGTTCTTGAACGTTTTATCGTTCATAACATAATCGGCCGTCAGCTTTATATTATTTTCTTCCCCGAACGCAAAACGGAACGAAAGCCCGAGGTTTATGGCCATACCGGTGATAGCGCTGTCGTAAACGCCCGCCGTATTAAGGCTGTCGTCCATTGAATACGCGGCCTCGGCGTCTAAGCCGACCAAAACCGTCTTTTCGTCCACGCCAAAGACGCGCGTATCAAGATTCAGGCGTCCCGCGACGACATTGGTCGCCTGCGGAATCGAGTCTTTAGCCTCGTCCTCGGTACCCATAAAACTCGCCAAATAATCGTATATGTATATATCGCTCACGCTAACGCCGAAACCGTGAATTATCTGCGTCCCCAGGTTGGCGCCTATCAGGTACTTGTCGAAATAAGCGTCCATGTAATTGCCCATACCCAACGTGCCGGGCGGGACCACTGCGGACTCGTTCGTACCCCTTGTCGCCAAACGCGCCCCAAAGACGTCTACGTCAATCTCCTTCAGAATCGGGTAAAGCTCGGCCCTCAGAGAGACGTCGACGCCCTGCAGCAACCTTTTGGAGTCGCCCACATGGGCTTCCGCCATCGCGAGCCTGCGGTCGGCGGCAAATATCTCCGGCTCGTAGAACACCTCGAACTCGTGATTCCAAAGCGTTAACGGGGATAGCTTCTTCAGGTAGTCGCCGGCGTGGTATTCAAGCATTCCGCCCACCAACCCGTCTATGCTCAGCCAACGGGCGGAGATCGGATTCTGGACGTCTGAGAAGAAGTTCCGCCAGTCCTGATGCAGACGGAAAACGGCACGGGCGCTAAGCGCGGCGTTCGGCCTCGCGACGACGTCGAAATCAACGCTCGTAAATTCGGCCGATTCCGATTTCTTCTTGGCGTCATCCACCGCGTCGCCCGACACCGACGAGTTCAGGAACTGCGACCTGAACTCCCCGCCGAAGTGGATCCCGGCCTTGGAGAGCGCTCGGTTCACCTGCGCCTGCAGCACGTCGACACGCTTACCGATATCCTCCTCCTGCGCAAACCCCGCCGACACGCAAAGCATCAGCGCCAGCGTAACATGGAAAAGCTTCTTCATAGAACACAGCCTTTCTTGCCTTGGTATGATATTTTGATTCAGTTTATTTACTTTATTAATGTTCATAGTATTATCCCTCCCCCTTAAAACCACGTTTTAATTTCGAGTGAAACTACCGGCGTAATCCAGTCGTTCTTGTCGGCCGGCTTCGCGTCTATACCCCACTCATTGTACTTGTCGTTCAACCCTTTATCAATGTGCTGTATCACCTTGAAACGCCCGTGCAGACCGACGCGCTCAAGAACGTCCCAGTCGAAACCGACGCCGTAGGCGAAATCGCGGAAGTCAATGGGGACTTGAACGAAATTATCCGGCGATATGCCGCCGGCGGCGCTCGTCGGGTTGATGATGCCCGTAACGCGATTGACGCTGTCGCGATCAACCATCATCCACGACTTTTCCGACCGCCAATTCTCAAAGCCGAAGAGGCCGAGCACATAAAAGTTTTTATGAAGGGCTATCGCGGGTTCAAGCCTCACGTAAAACGACCACAAAAGCGTGTTGTCGCCGCTTGCGTCAAAGGTCGCGGCCGACATGCCGCCCCTCGTTATGCCGCTGATTCCGGCGTACCCGCCCACAAAGAGGTCTCTCTTGTAGCCGATCGCCTTTCCTATGTCGTATGCGGCGTCAAGTTCCAAGTTGAACGTGTACTTCCTGCTCGTAGGCACCCAGCTTGTATTGGTCGAGTCGCTTCTGACCAAAGAGTCTCTTACGCCTATGCTGTCGCCGTCCTCCCCCCACACGGTTACCTCCTTGTACACGTTAGCGAAGTGCGATTTATTGGTAATGGTCGAATAGTTCTTCAGGACGTTCGTATCCGTAGGCAAACTGGTCGTAAAAGAACCGGCATCGTTGGTCCTGCCCGACCGCCAATTCCGGTACGCTTCTTCGGCGCTGGTGTACGGAACGAAACCTTCAAGCATCGACATATAGTCGGTACGCAGCCCTCCCGCGTCGGGTCCGGCGACACGCAGCATGTCCGCGTTTACGTTCCAGCTTGTCGTGATGAAAGCGCTCTCATCGCCCAAACGCCCCTTGTAATAATTCTGGCCCTTGCCGCCGGGCATAGTCTTCACAGAGTTGTCAATCAAACCGTTCCCCCACCTGTTGAACGAACTGTGGAAAAACGAAAACACGTCGGATCCGTTGAGGCGGTGCGGGAAGAACAGCATGTCGCGCCCATCCTCGGTTATGTTCCAATGCTGCCCGTATTTGAGCCTCATGTGCCCGTAACCTGGCAGTTTCGGCGTGTAAGTAAAATTCACGCCGGCCATATTCTGCGTGTAGGGCGAACCCTCGCCGCGCGCTATGAATTTGCCCGCCCCAAGCATATTGGTGCCGAACGCGTAGAACGCGTCGGCCGGCGCGGCAAACGAAAACGGCGAGTAGAAACCCGGAGAGATCCAAGCAAGGTCGGCGTCCAGCTTAAAGATATCGTCGTAAGTCAGCTTTGAATAAAACGCCGGGGTCACATCGCTGGCGCCGACCGCCCGGTTGTCGTAATATTCAGGGTGATTAACGCGAATACGGGACTGATGGTTCGAAACGGTATCGATCATCCACACCGTATCCGTCCAGTTGACCGCCACATCGGTATGCATGGAAAACGGGCCGCCGATCGGCCCGCGCAAATCCACGGAAACAGTCTTCGGTTCTTTAAAGAATACCGAATCGTTCCCCTTAAACTCCTTCAAAAACAAATAAGAGGCGTTACTTCCGCCCTTATACGCGAAAAGCGCGTCCCGCTCCTTGTAGTCTATGCCGACATAGTTGAGACCGAGCGTCATGTCCCCGACGGCCTTGCCCTTGGCGAGGCGGCCGTGAATGACGTGGCGGTAAGAGTCGCCGACCCCGTGCCCCTTGGCGGGAAACCCCCCCGTCGGCGGATCCATATTCTCCGTCTCCCCGTCGGCGTATCCCAAATCATTGGCAAAGTCGATAAACTCGCGCTCAAAGTTATCGTACCGCTCAAATGTGCCGTAGACAAAATTTACATAGAAGTCAAGCGGCAGGTTGATACTCTCCACGTTTATCCCGTTGAAAGGCTTCTTGTTCCAAGCGGCGCGCCCGTCCTTCGCGCCCTTGGCGATGTTGTACTCGTAATAACGAGATATAGGCTGCTCAACCTCGAAAGGCAGGTACTCCCACGCGAAAGTGCGCGGCTGAGACTTCCAAACCGTGAGCGGGGAGGCCTCCGTCCATAGCGTGTTCCCCATCTTCACCCAAAACGAGGCCGGCATGGTACGCACCGCGATACCGGCGCACATATCCTCGTGAATGGTTATGCTGTTGCGCACTTTGTCGTGCCTGTACGGATACTCGGCAAACCCGTTTTTTAAATCCTCGTTGTACTGACCCGTCGGATTGGCGGGCTGACCGGTCAGCGTATGCTGAAACCCGATCTTCGACCACAGCACAAGGTTGCGCCCGGGGTGAACCACCATCCCCAACCGGTAAAGGTTTTCGTTACCCTCCCAACCCGATTGCAGGTAACTCCTATCGCCGCTCATGTACCCCGGAGCGTCGAACCCAAGATCGTGGTACTGAACCTTGAGCCGCGCCTCGCCCGCGAACGAAACCGGACTCGAACCGCCGGAGAGCAACGTGGACTGGACCTTTGATTCCATGTCGTCAACCGAGTTGGCCATATCGTCAACCCTATCGGACAAGGAACTCGCAAAAGACAGCGCGGGCAACATCACGCCTATTGCGGCGGCGACGGCGGCCGCACGAGTTACGCGTTTAATAAAAATAGCCAAACGGACCTCCATTCGGTTAAATTACTGAATGTTTTTAATCCTATAATCTGTTTTCTAATCCTAATAATCCTGATTCAGACACTGTTTTTACTTACCTCTTGATCCACTCTTTATGTATCTCAGGAATATCTTCCAACAACTGGATAGTATGCTCGCTCTTGGGGTGCAACGTCACGTCGTCCGGCGCTCCTTGTTCCACTATTTTCCCTTTGTGCATTATAAAGAGGCGGTCACTGACGTAGTAGGCTAAACCTATATCGTGCGTTATAAACACAATTGTCATGCTTAACTCTTGTTTCAATTTCATCAAGTAATCGAGGATATTGGCCCGCACGCACGCGTCGACCATGCTCGTCGGCTCGTCGGCTATCAGCACCTTCGGCTTAAGGACAAAGATTCTGGCCAACAGCATCCGCTGCATCTGCCCGCCGGACAGCTCAAAGGGATATTTGCCCTCAAGCTCCGACGGTTTGACGTTTACGGCTAAAAGCGCTTGGTCCACCCGCTCTTCCATCTCGCTATTAGAGGGCTTTTCCTTATATATGCCGAAAGCCGCTTTGAGCTGGGAGCGGATCGTGAAAAACTGGTTGAAGCAGCTGAACGGATCCTGGAAGACCGCTTGCACCTCGCGCCAATGGACGCTGTAGTCGGTGATCGGGGCGCCCTTGTAGGTGAACGCGCCGGAGGTGGGGTGATGCAGGCCGAGCATCATCTTGGCGAGAACGCTCTTCCCGCAGCCGGAACCGCCCACAAGCGAGACGATCTCGCCGTCCTTGATGTCGAACGACACGTCGTCCACGGCCTTTACCAGCTTCTTGCCGTGACCGAACGTGCACACGCTGTTTTTCGCCTCAAAGAGCACGTCATTCTGCATAGTCGCACCTCACTTGCCTATCGCCCACTATTCTTATCTCCTGTTTTTTCTGCTTGCACTCCGGTTTGACCGACGGGCAGCGCTCGGCGAAACGGCATCCGGTTATCGGGTTGGCCAGATTTGGCGGCGCGCCCTCTATGGCCGTGGGCTTGCGCTGCTTCTGCCCCGGCTCGGCGCTGAGCATAGCGCCCATCAGCGCTTTAGTGTACGGGTGGCGGGGGTCGAAAACAACCTGCTCCGCCGTCCCCTTCTCAACAATCTCCCCGGCGTACATGATGGCGATGTTGTTGGCCACGTGGCGCAAGAGCGGCAGCTCGTGCGTGATGAAGATCATCGTCGAGAAGATGCCCTTCTCAAGCAGATCGAATATCATCTTTATAACGACCTTCTGCGTCGTAACGTCTAGCGCGGAGGTCGGCTCGTCGGCTATCACCATCTGCGGGTTCAGGAGCGTGGAGATGCCGATAACCGACCTCTGCCTCTCGCCCGCGGTGAGCTGTATGGGGTGGGAATTCAGCACCTTGTTCGTATCCATCCCGAATAGGTCGAACCGCTCCTTCAAGCGCTCGTATATCTGCTTCTTGTCGACGCCCTTTATGTGGGCGGCCATCACGTCGGCGGCGATATCTTTGACCTTGCGCGTCGGGTTCAGGGCGTTGAACGCGCCCTGGGGTATCATGGAGACCTTGCGGGAGAGGATGTTTACGCGCACATCCTCAGGCGTCCGGTTCATAAGCGACTCGCCGCTTACCCGCACATCCCCGCTTGTGGGATAGAGCGGCGGGATAAATAGCCCCATAAGACCGTTCACAAGCGTCGACTTGCCGCAACCGGACTCGCCGGCAATCCCCAATATCTCACCCTGCTCCATCGTGAAAGATACGTCGGTAACCGCGTGTATCTTCTGACCGAAGCGGGTCAGATAGTGCAAACTCAGTTTATCCACCTCAAATATAGCCATAGCGTTTTCCGTTCCCCTCCCCCCCTACTTGCGCAGGCGGGGGTTGAAGACACCCTCCATGGAGGTATTGATAAGGTACAAGGCGAAGACGATCAAGGTAATTACGACCGTGGCGGGGATGAAAGCCCACCAAATACCGTCGCCGAGCGCGCCCGTGTTCTTCGCCTGATTCAGAATCGTCCCGAGCGACACCGTATCCATCGGCCCGAGGCCGATCATAGAAATGGCCGCCTCGGAGAGTATGCCCGACGACACCTGCAGGATGAACACCATGAATACGTAAGAGAAAATGTACGGCAAAATGTGTATCAACAGCACCCGCAGCGTATTGTCGCCGTTCAACTTAGCCAAGGATATGTGATCCTTGCTCTTCAGCGCCGCCGACTGGGCCCTCACGGCGCGGGCGCTCCACGTCCACGTCGTCATGCCGATGATCACCCCGATAAGGGTAAGGGAACGCCCTTCGCTGAAACTCGCGCTTACAAGAATGAGCACGACGAACGAGGGTATCACGACAAAGAGGTTTGTAACCATGTTGAGGATGTCGTCCACAATCCCGCCCCTGAAACCGCCGTAAATGCCTATCAGGGTGCCGATGGTGGTGGCGATGACCCCCGCCAAAAAGCCAACGAAGAGCGACGACCTAAGCCCCAAAAGCAATAGCGAAACGTAGTCGCGCCCAAGATCGTCCATACCCAGAATATACTTGGCCGTAGGCGCGCCGTATTGGGCGCCCACGCGATCTTTCGTTATCTCGTAAAAGAGCGGGCCTATAAGCGCGATGAGCAACGTGAGCAAAAAGAGCGTCGCGCCTATAACAAACATGGGAGACTTCAATAAATTTTTCAGCAGTTTCATTTTTAAACCCCCTTACCCATCTGAAGTCCGGCCTTGACACGGGGGTCAAGGAACCCGATCAGGATATCGACCGTAAAGTTCGCTATAAGCACCGATACGGTGACGATGAGCGTGCAACCCTGGATCATCGGGTAGTCGTTGTTCTGAATGGCCGTGAGCATCGCCATGCCAAGCCCGGGATACGAGAAGATCATCTCGGTGATGAGCGCCCCCCCGATCATCGTGCCCAAACTAAGCGCCAACCCGGTGATCTGCGGCAGCATGGCGTTACGGAAGAGGTAGGCCAAAACCTTCCCCTCCTTCAAACCAAGCCACTTGGCGTACTTGATGTAGTCCGTCCCAAGTTCGTAGATGCCCATCGACCTCATGCCGATAGCCTGCCCGCCCGCCAAAATCAGGAAGATCGAGAAAAACGGCAGTACGTAGTGGTAGGCCGCCGACGAGAAGAAAGCCATTGAGAAAGACGGCACCAGGCTGTTTGCGTAGCCGCCCATAGCCGGAAACCACGGAAACAACACCGCGAAGTAGTAGACGAGCAACATCCCGAACACGAAGAACGGGAAGGAGCTTAAAATGAGCGCAAGCGGGAAGAAGACCTTGTCGAACACGCCCCGCCTATAGGCAGCCAGCGCCCCGAGCACGTTACCGACAATCCACCCGAAGAGGATCGTCGGAAGTTGCAAGGCGATCGTCCAAGGCACCGCCTCCTTGATCACGTCGACCACCTTTTTGGGGTACTTCTGGAACGACGTCCCCAAATCGCCTACAAGACACATCTTTATGTAGTTGGCGAACTGCTCAAGCTTCCCGGCCTTGACCGGCCTCCCGTCGGCATCGCGCAACAACTGGCCGTCTTTTCCCACTTTGGCGAGGCCGAACTCCTGGAGGTACTTCTCCTCCTTCTTGCGGGCATCCTCATTGCTGAGGCCCGTGGCGGCCTTGCCCATGATGATGTCGACAGGATTGTTCTTCCCAAGACGCGGCAGGAAAAAATTAATCGTCACCGCGACCAAAAAGGTCAGGAAGTACCAACCGGCCCTCATCAGAACAAATCTGAGTGTTGGATACTGTTTAAGCATGGCTCCCCTTTATTTAACCGGTTGGAGATTCCACAAAATTTTAGTGCTCGCCCCGACCCACGGCAGAAGCGGCGGCGCGTACGGGTTCGCGCTCGTCGGCCAGCCCTTCCACACCTTGCTGCTGAACTCGTAGAACTGCTCAGGCAGATAGCAGAGCGGAAGCGCCGGCTGGTCTTGCATAAATATCTTGTTCAACTCGCGGTACGCGGCTACCAAATCCTCTTCCTTCTCAAGCGTCGGAATCTTCTTCAGCAACTCGTCGACCTTGGGATTGTAATCTTTATCCTTGGGGCTGTTGTAGCGGCCCTGGTTCTCGTTCATCTTGTTGTCTCCGCCCACCGGCACCCAGTTACGCGACGACATGACCGACTCGAAGCGGTTCCACGGGAGCGACGGGGTGACCGACGCGGCGGGCTTGTGCATGATCAGGTCGAAGTTGCCGGAGGGCAGGGCGGGCCAGTAGAGACCGGCGTCGACAGGGCCCTCGCGGACATCCATGCCGGCGGCGCGGAGACCCTTCTCGGCGATCTTAACCATGGCCTCCCAGTCGGACCAGCCGGCGGGGACGGTGATCGACAAGGTGGGCAGCTTGTTCCCAGCCTTGTCTGTCATATAATCAAGCGAACCGTCGGACTTGTACACGGACTTGTAACCGGCGGCGGCGAGTATCTTCTTGGCATTCTCCGGATCGTAGGTAACGCCAAACGCCTTCGCGTCTTCGGCATTAAAGTACTTGCCCTCAAGCCCCTGGTTCATGATGAGGCCGGGCTGCATTTCGGGGGCGTACTTGGAGACGGCCAGCTCCCTGATATCAGCGTAGCTTATGGCGGCGGCCATAGCGCGGCGGTACTGCGGGTCGTCCAGCGGCGCCTTGGTCGTGTTTATCAGCAGCATAGGCATAGCGCCCGGGACAAAGTAGGGGACGTCGTCGTACCACGTGCTCACCCCGTCCTTCTTCTTCAGCCATATACGCGGCATAAAGGTCTGCGAGGCGTCCAGCTTACCCTGCTGCAACGCGATCGCGAAGTGGTCGTTATTCTTATATATAGGATGGATGATGTACTCGGGAGCGGGGGGCTTGCCGCCGAACAGAGGCTCGTTGCCCCAATAATCGTCGCGGCGCTTGATTACGATCCGCTCGTTTGAGTAGTGCTCTATATTGTAGGGGCCTGAGACGACCGGCTCCTTGTCGATCTTCAACTTTTGGACGGCGCCTAAATCATTCCCGTTGTCGGCCAACAGCATTTCAAAAACGTGGGCGGGGACGATACGGATAGCCTGCAGGTGGTCAAGGATAACGAGCGGATTGTTGCGCTTGGTCTTGTCGACCATAAACGACAGCCGCTCCGCCCCGTCGACCGTCTCGACCTTGATCTCGGAGATGAAGTCTATCGCGTAAGCGGTGGCCGCTCCGGGGAAGCGGCGCCCCAGCTCAAATACAAACTTGACGTCCACGGAGGTAACCGGCTGGCCGTCGCTCCACCTGGCCTTGGGGTTCAGGTCGACGACGACCTTATCGTTGTCTCTGGAAACCAGCGTACCGAGCAACGGCTCGAACTTTCCGTCCAGCGAGTTGTAGGAGATAAGCGTCTCGTACATGAGGTTGAACTTATCGTTGACCGGCCACGCCGCCTGCCAGCTCTCGGCAAGGGGGTTAAACGTGTTGGGGTCGCCCCACTGCGAACCCGCCAGATACAGCGTCTTGTTCCGCGGAAACCCGGACTCGGAACCGCTCCCGGACGATTCCCCGCCAGCACCGCCATCCTTACCGCCACCGCAAGACACCAAGCCCAAAAGCGCCGCGCCCACGACCAACCTTTTAAGAACCGAGACACACTTCATGCCGACCTCTTCCGAATAAGGTTTATGTTTCATGTTATATTTTACAAAATCCAAACGCCTAATTATAAATATATTATTTGCAACCTCAAAGGCAAAAAAATCTTTTTTTATGAGCGTTACTTGATATTGATACTACCCCTCTGGATCGCTTCGCCGCGATAAACACGGCGCGAGCGTAGCGAAGCAATCCGGAAAGTCACGGTCATATCACCCCTACGGCCTCCCGCACCCTCTTCAGCGTGGCCGCCGCGACCTCTCTGGCTTTATCCGCCCCTGTTTTTCTAACCTCGTTCACATAGTCCAAATTATCGGCCAACTCCTTGCGCCGACGCCGCTGCGGCTCGAAGTAGCCCCAAACAGCCTCAAATAGCTCCTTTTTAGCCTCCCCGTACCCGTACCCGCCGGCCCTGAAGCGCTCGGCCATGGACAATGCCCGGCCCTCGTCGGCAAACAGCTTATATATAGAATAGATAACGCTCTTGTCCGGGTCCTTGGGCGCCTCCACCGGCGCGGGGTCGGTCACGATGCTCATGATCCGCTTGCGCACCGCCTTTTCCTCCCCGAATATCTCCACCGTATTGCCGTAGGACTTAGACATCTTCTGCCCGTCTATACCCGGAATGACGGCGACCGACTCGGCAATTTCCGGCTCCGGCAGCGTGAACACCTCGCCGTAAGCCGCGTTGAACTTTACCGCGATGTCGCGGGTGACCTCCACGTGCTGCTTCTGGTCCCTGCCCACCGGCACGACGTTGGACTGGTAAAGCAGTATGTCGGCGGCCATCAGCACCGGGTACGAAAACAGCCCGTGATTGGCCGGGACGCCCTTGGCCTGCGCGTCCTTGTAGGCGTGGCAGCGCTCAAGCAGCCCGACCGGCGTGACGTTGCCCAGATACCACGTTAGCTCCGCGACCTCCGGGACGTCGGATTGCAGCCAGAATACGGAGCGCCGCGGGTCGATCCCCAGCGCCATCATGTCGATCAACGCGTCGACCGAATTCCGCGCCATCCGAGGGCCGTCGAAGAGCGTGGTGAGGCTGTGCATGTTGGCGATGAAGCAGAAGAGCCGCCCGCGCTCCTGGGACTCCACCATGGGACGGATCATGCCGAGGTAGTTGCCTATGTGGAGGGTGCCGGAGGGCTTGATGCCCGATAGTATGCGTAGCATTTTTTGTTGTTCTTTCGTCGTATATTGTTTCGGAACGTTCAAAAATCAACCCGTCATTAACCAAAAACGGACAGACCCGCTCGGGGTCCGTCCGTCTATCAATCACAATCGACAAGCGGAGACCCCTACAGCGAGAGTATCCTCCACTCGACGCGCCTATTCTTGGCGTGGCACTCGTCGTTGCCGCCGCAGTTCGGGTTTGCGGGGCGCTCCTTGCCGTACGAGGTTATCTGAACCCGATCGGCGCTTATACCGTAGGAGACGAGGTAATCGCGCACCGCGCGGGCCCTCGACTCGCCCAGACCCATGTTGTACGCGGAAGTGCCGCGCTCGTCGGCGTGGCCCTCGGCCATCACCCGGACGCTCGGATACTCGCGCAAGACGCTCCCCGCCCTGCCCAGAGCGTTGATCGCTTCGGGCCTGAGTTCAGACCTATCGTAGTCGAAATAGATCGTCGACAGCGCGTTGCGCACGATGCTCTCCACGTCCACCGACGGCGGGGGCGGGGGAGGCGGAGGCGGAGGAGGCGGTTCCTCCACTACCGGCGGAGGCGGAGGAGGAGGGGGCGGCTCGGGCGCCACCATGACCGGTTTTTTTCCGCAACCCGACACTACCGCAAGCGTCAGGGCAAGAACTGCCAACATTTTTAATGTTTTGTTCACAAAAAACCTCCGTATTGAATTTATGATTTGTGTTTGTTGATCCCGGTACCGCAAAACGGCGGAGCTGATATACCCCACCTTCATTATAAATATATTTATTCGGGAGTTCAATGTGCAAATTTTTCTTTAAGTACCTGAAGGACGGCTTCCCGCTCCACCCCGTTAACGACCTCCGCCTCCCCCGGCGCCACCGGCATTACGAAGCGCAGCCGCCCCGATTCCGCCTTTTTGTCTGTGAACATAGCCGCGTATATATCGTCTATCCACGGCGCCGACGGCAGCGGCGGCAGCGGTATATCCCTAAGAATTTCATCGAAATCGCCCCAATACACCCGCGGCAGCGCCCCCGTCTCCTTGGCAAGATCCACCGCGCACACGATCCCCCACAAGACCGCTTCGCCGTGCAACAGCCCCTCAAACCCGTAAAAACGCTCCAAGGCGTGGGCGAATGTATGCCCGAAGTTCAAAAGCGCCCGCACGCCCGCCTCGCGTTCGTCCTTAGCGACAATGCCGGCCTTTATAAGGACGCACCGCTCGATACACTCCAACAGCAACTCGGAACCGCCCCCCAAAACCGCCGACCTGTTGCACTCCATAAAGTCGAACATGGGCCGCCCGCCCAAAAACGCGTACTTGAACGCCTCGGCGTAACCCGCTATAAACTGCCGGCGCGGAAGCGTCTCCAAAAAGTTGACGTCCGCCCACACCGCCGACGGCTGGTGAAACGCCCCGACCAGGTTCTTGCCCAAAGGATGGTCTACCGCCGTCTTGCCGCCGACGCTTGAGTCGACCATCGCCAAAAGCGTGGTCGGAAACTGTATATACTCCACACCGCGCATAAAACATGCCGCCGCGAAACCGGCGATATCGCCCACCACGCCGCCGCCGAAAGCGATGACGAGGCTCTTGCGGTCAAGGCCGAAGGTCACGAACGCGTCGAGGACGCCGTTCCACGTCTCGACGGTCTTGTACTTCTCGCCGTCAGGAATTGCGTGGACGACGCAGCCCAATTCATTTTTGAGAACGTTTATATATGATGAATATATCTCGACGATAGCGGTATTCGTGATTAGGGCGCACCGGCGGTTTTTGAAACGCTCCTTTATATACGAGGGGAACTCTGGGGCGATGCCGCTACCTAAGAAGACTGGGTAGGAACCGGAGGGAGTGTTTACGGTTATCGTTTGCATTTTACACCCATACTACCATTCGTCCGCAACTGTCGTCGGTTTATCCGTATTGACTATCTTGCCGTCGTCAAGATACAGGACTCTGTTCATCCCCAAACTTAACCGGCTGTTGTGCGTGGCTATCAGGAACGTCTGGTTCAACTCCTTGTTCGCCTTCTCGAACAACTCCAACAACCGTTCCCCGTTCACCCTGTCCAAGTTCCCGGTCGGCTCGTCGGCCAGAACTAACGCCGGTTCGTTGAACATCGCACGAGCCAACGCCACCCTCTGACGCTCGCCGCCGGACAGCTCCGTCGGGTAGTGATGGAACCGCTTTGACAGCCCGAAGATATTGAGAAGATCGGAGGCGCGCGGCGCACACTCTTTCCTGCTCTTCCCCGAAATCAGCCCCGGTATCAGCACATTCTCTATCGCCGTAAAATCCGGCAAGAGGTGGTGAAATTGGAAGACAAAGCCGATATGCCGATTCCGATACTGCGCCAATTCGCTACCGCTAAGCTTGTCCAAATTCTTACCCCCGACCGCCACCGTCCCCCCGTCGCATTTGTCAAGCCCGCCAAGTATCTGCAACAGCGTGGTTTTCCCCGCCCCTGACGTGCCCACAAGCGCGACCATCTCCCCGGCCTCCACGGAGAAAGTAGCGTCCTTGAGGACGTCGAATGTTCCGGCGTCGTCTTTGAACTGCTTGCGGATATTCTTTGCTTCGACCATCAGTCCCATTGTATTCTTATCCTTGAATAGTCTTTTTCCGCTTAAAAAATGTCTGAATACCGTATACAATATATATTGCGCGCGTCAAAGATAGGTCTTTTTTGTAGGCGTTCCTATCGGTGGGCAGGGCGGGACTTGTTCCCCGTCCCCGATCTCGCTATGGACTTGCCGAACCGACCGATCCCCCAACCGACCCGCTGAGACGGCGGGGACGCGGGGGAGACGAGCGGGCGGACGCGTCCGGCGAAAAAAAACTTGCCGCCGCCACGTCCGTAATATATATTATTTGTCGGAGGGACTGAAGACATGAACAGCAAAAAGACCGCCAAGAAGAGCGTCGCCAAGAAAGCCGCTAAAAAGGGCGTAAAGGCCAAAGTAAAGCACAAAGACACGCTCTTTAGAGACCTGTTCGGGGTGAAAAACGTCGCTTTGGAATTGTACAACGCCATATCAGGGACAAAATACGGGCCGGAAACCAACATAAAGATGGTGACGCTTGAAGACGTGCTGTACAATGTGCCGATTAACGACGTGTCGTTTACCATAGACAATAAACTCGTGGTACTGGTAGAACACCAATCGACCATAAACGAGAATATGCCGCTCCGAATGTTGCTCTACGTCGCGAGGAGTTACGAGCAACTGACTAAAGATACGGACAAATACCGCCGCGACCGGATGGAGATTCCGCGACCAGAGTTCATCGTCTTGTACAATGGCGAAGAAAATATGCCGGAAACGAAGATAATGAAATTGTCGGACTTGTTCGCGAAATACGATATGGAGTACCCTATAAACCTCGAATTGATCGTACGGGTGTACAACATAAACAAAGGCCGCAACAAAAAAATCGCGCGGCTGTGCGCTACGCTCAACGCATACGAAGTATTTACGGCCAAAGTCCGCAAGTACAACAAAACAATGAAATTCGGTCTTGCGGTTGATCGGGCTACGGAAGAATGTATAAAAGAGGGCTTTTTAGCGGATTACCTATCAACACATAGAAAGGCGGTACGAAATATGCTTACGGCAGAATGGAAGTTAGAAGACGCGCTCAAGGTTAGGGAAGAGGAAGGCGAGGCGAGGGGCGAGAAGAAGGCGACCCGCAAAATCGTAAACTATATGCACAAAGAGGGCTTCTGTATTGCGGATATTGTAAAGGCTACCAAACTGCCGGAAAAGGAAATCAAAAAGATTTTGGGGCTGAAGTAGCCGTCGATTTCCGTCCCCGCCCCGACCACACACACCGACGCGGGGACACTGGGGAGAGCGTACCCACCGACTGGATGGGTACGCGGAAAACGGGAGAGGGAGAGGTCATTTGTCGGTGAAGCAACGTACCGAAAATCCGTAGCGTTTGTCTCCGCTGGACCCGCTAAGTTCGTCGTCTTTGTTCCACATGACATTATAATAGGCCTCGTCGTCTCTAAATGAATCCGCAGTCCACCAGAAGCCATTTTCGCCGACAACATCGTATTTGCCTTCGTTATCCCGTCTACCGCCGGGCAATGCCGAAAAACCTTTCTCGTCCGCACCATTACCGTTACGTCCATTATCCTGATCGTTCCACCCGCTCTTTGATTTAAGTTCTTTACCTCCCTTATTAATAAGCATGCCATTTCTGTATGCTCCCGCACCTACCGCTGGCCATTCACTCTTTCACGGCAGAAACCAGCCTTTCGGACAGGCTACTTTCGCTGTCTCAAAATCGTACAGCCTGCCGTACTTCTTGCAATAGTAGATACTGTCGTTATAACACCACGAACCGCTTTCTGTCTGATAATTAAGATTCTCTGCCAACCACGTTTTGCCGCTAATCTTCACCGTCTTATACTTCTTCCCATCCCTGCTGTCGGTAAACGACCCTTTCTGTTGCGCCGCCACCGCCACAACTAACACCACCGACAACATCACCATCCGTACAAAGTTTTTCATACGACTTGCTCCTTTAAGAAAGTTAGAATTATAGTTAAGCGGTTTCGACCTGAATAACGGTTTCGGAGCGTTCCGAAGGCGTTTTTTCGACCTGAATGACGGTTTCGCCGCGTGGCGGGGGCGTAATCTGGCCCGTGGGACAGGTTTCGCGGCTTCGCGGCGGCGTTATCCCGCCCCGAAAACGGGTTTCGCGCCGTTTTGACGGCGTTCCTGCCCCTTGCGGGGATATTTCCGGCGGTGGCGACGGCTTGGGCTGTAACGCGGTTGTTACAAAGCCGTGTTTTGTTTGCGAGAATTCTTGGGGGGGGGGGGGACATCACGCCGTCAACGCCGAAGGCGGCTGCCGTGACGCGGGCGGTTCGGTAGGTCGGAGATGTCGGAGCGGTCGTCATGTGTATGTGTTGTCCTTTTCTTTAAAGTCAAATTCTTTAAAATCAAATTCTTTAAAATCAAAATCATTTTTAGACGGAAGGCTACGCCTTCCATAGATAAATCGGGGGCTAAACCCCCGATTTTCAGTCAAAGTCAACATCAAAGTCAACGTCAAAATCTTTTGACTTTGATTTTGATTGAAAATGCGGGGTTTAGCCCCGCATTTATCTATGAAGCCGAAGGCTTCGTCTTAAAAAGAATTTGATTTTAAGGCTTTTAATGTTTAAACATCACTCATACCTTATAGACTCCGCCGGCAGCAGCGACGCCGCCGCCCTGGCCGGATAAATCGTCGCCGCCCAGCATATCACATTCGCGGCTATGTATATCAGCCCCACGTCAAACACACTCACCTCCATCGGCAATGTATTGACAAAGTATAAATCACCTGGAATTGGGATGAAACGCCACTTCTGTTGCAATAATCCAAGAGCCGCTCCTAAGGTCACGCCTATCGTCGACCCTATGAAGCCAACCACTATGCCGTTTAACATGAAGACCCGCAGCACCGCGCCGGCGGTCGCGCCCATACTCATCAGTATTCCTATCTCACGACGTTTCTCCAATATCATCATTATCAACGACGAGATGATGTTGAACGCGGCCACTACCATGATCAGCGATATTACCACGAAGATAATCAAACGCTCCAGCTTCATCCACTGGAAGAGCGAACGGTTCTGCGACTGCCAGTCTAGCACTCGGTACGGGTAGCCGCCTAAATAGTTTTTCACGGACTCGCCGATCTTGTCGGCCCTGAATAGATCGGTCGTGCGTATCTGTATCCCCTCCGCGCCGGTCATGTTGAGCAGGTTTTGCGCCGACGCGAGCGATATGTAGACGAAATTCAGGTCGTACTCGTACATCCCTGTCTCAAAGACCCCGGCCACGGCGAAGCGGCCCATCTTGGGCGTCAATTCCTCCTGCCCCTCGTCGGCGGGCAGACAGTAGACCACCACCTCGGCGCCCTCGCGGATCGTCATCTTGTCGGAAAGCCCTTTGCCGATAAGTATGCTCGGAAGCCGCCGCCCGCGACCGGACATTATTGTGTCGCTAAGGTCAAAGGCGCCCATCACCATAGACTTGTGGATGTCAGTCACCGTCACCTCGTACTTAGGGTCTATGCCGTTGATCACCACTCCCTCTTGAAACTGCTGGTACTCAATGCCGCCCTTGCCGGTGATGTACGGCGCGGCGCCTACGACGTCGGGGTGCCCTAAAATAGTCTCACGCAAAGTCTCGTAGTCGTTCATCTGGTAAATGTGGTAACGCGATATCTTGGCGTGGGCGAGCGTGCCGACGATACGGTCGCGCACCTCTTTCTCGAAGCCGTTGGCAATTGAGAGCGCTATGACGAGCACAAACGAGCCGAGGCACACTCCGGCGGCTGAAATGTAAGTTATCCACGAGACAAAGCCGATCTTACGCTTGCCGCGCAGGTAGCGCAACGCCACAAAAAGTTCCATTTTGCCATTCATTTTGGTATTATACTTTCTGGATTGCTTCGTCGCTTCGCTCCTCGCAACTTGTTTATCTCGCCGTAAGGCAACTTGTTTACCTCGGCGAAGCCAATGACGTCATTGCGAGCGTAGCGAAGCAATCTATACGCTTTAATTATTCTCCGGCCTAAGCAACGGAAACAGTACCGCGTCACGCAACGTAAACGCGTTTGTCAGCAACGCCACGATCCTGTCTATACCCATCCCCCATCCCGAAATCGGCGGCATTCCGTACTCCATACAGAGTAAGAAGTCGTTGTCAATATCCATAGTCTCGGTGTCCCCCTGCGCCCTCGCCGCGGCTTGCTGGCGGAAGCGGGCGGCTTGGTCTATCGGGTCTACAAGCTCCGAATAGGCGTTTACAACTTCCCAACCGTTTACAACCAATTGGAAACGATCAACCACAGACGGATTTTCATCGTTACTGCGGGCCAGCGGCGACAGGTCAAGCGGGTGATGGGTGATGAAAATCGGGTTGATTAACATCGGACGGGAAACCTTCTTGTACAAGAGATCGATAAGCGTCCCGCGCCCCGCTTTCGCCACGTTCACGTCGGTATCAAATTTTATATCGTGACTGTCAAGCTCTTTTTGCAACTCCTCTTTTGTCGCGAATTTGTCAATATCTATGCCGCAATCCCTCAAAATCAAATCCCTGAACGATATTCTCGGCCAATCCCCGCCGAAATCGATCTCCGTATTCTCATACGTCAACTTTGTGGAACCCTTGATCTCCGTCAATAAGTGCTTCATCAACCTCTCGGTAAACGCCATATTGTCCACGTAATTCCAATAGGCCGCGTAATATTCAAGCAGCGTAAAATCCGGCAAGTGCGAGGCGTCGACGCCCTCGTTGCGGAACGACCTGGCGAACTCGTACACGCGGTCAAACCCGCCTGCGATGGCCCGCTTTAGATACGTCTCGGGGGCAATGCGCAGATACACGTCAATATCCAACGCGTTGTTATGGGTAACGAAAGGACGCGCCAAGGCGCCGGTCGCCTTATTCGTGAGCACCGGCGTATCGATCTCCGTAAACCCGTTTTCGTCCAGAAAATCCCTAATGGTGCGGATGATCTTAGTCCGGCACACAAACCGCTCCCGCGACTCCTGAGAGGTGATCAAATCGAGATACCGCCTGCGCAGCCGCAGCTCGGGGTCGGTAAGCCCGTGGTGCTTCTCCGGCAGCGGGCGCAGCGTCTTAGACAAAAAGGTAAACGACTTGACGCTGACCGTCTTCTCACCGGTCCTGGTGGTGACCATGTCCCCCTCCACCCCGACGAAATCCCCTATGTCAACAAAATTCTTGAACTGGTCGAAAGCGTCGCCGAGCACATTCTTCTGTATGGAAAACTGCAGCTTCCCCTCTATGTCGTAGAGGTGGCCGAAAGCCAGCTTTCCGAAATACCGAAGGGAGACGACACGCCCCGCGACGCGAACGCCGGCAACCCCGTCCGGAAGCCCCGACGCCTCGTCTATGGTGTGGCTGCGCTCGAACCGCTCGGCGTAAGGGTGAAACCCGGCTTCGCTTATCTGCCGGATCTTGGCTTTGCGCACCCGCATCTGCTCGTGCAAGCTAAGCTCGGAGGACTCGACGCCCCCATTGTCCGTTGTGATCTCTTTTTTTGATTCCAATTTTACCTTTCCTTGCTTTTGTTTATACTACCGACAAAAAACAACCTCATATCGACGGCTATTCATACTCGGACAACTCGCCCTTGCGCCCCCTGGCGCTCTTTATAAGCACCCACAGCATAACGCTGACAATCGGCACCAGCAAAAAAAACAGCGATTTCAGTAAAAAGTTCCTCGTCATCATAAAATCCCCCCCTTGTTTAATTGTATATGGCGACGCGCCGGTATAAATATAATAGATGGGAGGGGCAAGTGTGGCAGTATTGCAATATTATATCGACATTTCAGGGGCGGGCCTGCGCGTCCGATCCTATACCGCCCTTCGCCGACGCCCGGCAGAGCCTGTCGTTTATCGCCAGACCAAGCCCGTTTGCCGGTATTGGCAGCGCCGCTATCGCGTCCACCCCGGCGGCGTCGAGCCTGCGCATGGCGGCGAAGAGGCGGCAAGCGGCCTCCCGAAGGTCGCCCGCGGCGGACAGGTACTCTATCCCGACGACAGAAGGCGGCAAGACGGCAGCGCCGGGGACGGATGCGGGAGAGAGCGCTATCAGACCGATTTTCGCCGGATTGACGCGCCCGGCATTGATGCCGATACCATCGATACCGTCTACCCCGTCTACCAGTACCAACGGCGTGCGGGTGGCGTAGTGCGTCCCGCTCCGGCCCGGCGACTGGCTGACCAGCTCCTCGTTCCCCGGCACGGCCACCGGGCCTACAACCCCCTCTATATCCTCAAGCGCCGCGCCGCCCGGCCGCAACAACGCCGGTTGATCCCCCAAAAACGAGATGATGGTCGACTCTATCCCAACCGTGCACTCCCCCCCGTCGATGACCATATCCGCCGCGGAACCGAGCTGCGCCCTCACATGCTCCGCCGCCGTCGGGCTGACGTAACCGAACAGGTTGGCGCTCGGCGCGGCGACGGGGACGCCGGCGGCGCGTATCAATTCACGGGCGATCTCGTTTGAAGGCAGACGCAGCGCAACGCCCGGCAGACCGGCGGTCACGATGTCGGGAACGGCGGGCTTCTTGGGGAGTACCACGGTCAGCGGCCCCGGCCAGAGAGCGTCAATCAGCCTTTGAGCGGCCTCGGGAACATCAACCGCCAAACCGCCAAGCCACTCTTTTTCACAGACATGCACTATCAACGGATCAAAATAAGGACGCCGCTTAACCTCAAAGACACGCGCCACGGCCTTGGCGTCAAACGCGTTAGCCCCAAGCCCGTACACCGTCTCGGTAGGAAACGCAACCACCCCCCCGCGGCGTATGACGTCGGCGGCCTCCCGTATCTGTCCGTTGATATCCGTGAATTCGTTTTGCGGCATATTACCCCTACCTGAGCTTCACCCCGTACCGCGCCGTGGCCACCCCGTCCGGCCCCGTCGTCCGGACGCTGTCGACCAATTTCCCGTCGTAGTAGATCTTCGTCGTGACGTTGCCGAAGGTGGTGATGGTAGCGGACAGGTACGCCGGGAAAACACCGCCGACGAACTTTCCGCCGTAGTAGGTTTCGTCCCGGAACTGCACGTTAAACTCCTTGATCCACGGAAGTTTTATGCTGCTGAACGCCTCGTCGTCGCCGTACTCGTTGACAAACAACACGCTGACCCCGCCCTTAGGCGCCGTCCCGGTGATCTCGTACTTGATGCCGTACGCCCAATCCTCGCAACTAATGAGGAAGAGCAGACAGAGCGTCGGCATAATCAATGCGAGAATTCGTTTCATATCAGCACCTCTCCGCGCCATCGTAGACAATATCCTCAGTAATGAACAACTTATCTAACCCATCGGAGAACCGCGTTATAACTTCACGCGGATTTCCGCCCCAAACGGATGCCGATACGATAACGTTCGCATCCAATACCGTTTTCATTTTACACTGTTCCTTGTATGACCACCTTTGCCTCACTTGCGGCGCGGTTGAATAGCGGCTTCGTGTCCAAGTTCTTTCAGCTTTGATTTTGTAAATTCCAAAATCTTATGCGCGGAATCCAACGCTTGGTTCATGTCCGAATCCGTTAAATCCATGCTGGACGGATAACGCGTTGCTTTTGCATATGCATTCAATGCCGTACATGCCGCGTCAAGAGCATCAAAACCTGAAGAATGCCGCATACACTGTTTAAGCAACTTCACGAGATCATGCTCTTTGATCCGCGTACCCTCTTCGGCAATCGTATACGCTTTTAAAATCTTCTCTGCGGATTGTTGACATTGAGTACACACAATCCTCGGCGAATACGGATTATCCGCCTTCGCTAACGTGACGGCGCTACCATAATCCTCTTGGGCGTACCGAATCCACTCGCCCACCTCCAAAATATCATCATTCATATAACACGACCCCATATTTCATAATGTCGTTTTGGAACGTGCCAGGACACTTCGCACGCGCCGAAAACTCGTCTTGATTATACGCGAACAAATCCAGCGATGTGTCCGCGACATAAAATAATTTCAGTTGCAAATCTATCGAAACATCCAACGGGCGCCTGTCCTTTACCGTCGTCAGGACGCACAAATCAATGTCGCTCCTGGGGGTTTCTTCACCCTTGGCGTAAGAGCCGAAGAGGATGATCTTGGTCACTAGACCCGTGCCAGCCAAGGTGCTTACGATCCTGTCTAATTCGGCTTTGATGGTTTCGTTCATATCGACGACCTCCTTGATACTGACTAAATATAATATATTGGTGGCGGAAATGGGGGGATTTTTAGATTAGAGATAGGGTTCAACTACCGGGGACGGGGCGCGAGGGCGGGGGTTAAGACCGCCCTGGACCTAGTCTTGAACACACCGCACCGACATCCCGTTGCTCGTGCTCTTGTTGCCCTCGCTCGCGTTGTTGTTGTTGCCGCTTATGAGACAATAGTAAGCGTTACCGGAAGATTTCTCTGCGCCCGTCCACCAGTTGCCGACGATACCGGTACCGTAAAAACTGTTGTCGTCGTAGGAGTAGTAGCCGCCAGGCAAGGCTGAAAATCCAAGATCATTTGTCCCATTACCACTATTATTCCAACCATATGTCGATTTCAACTTCTTGCCTGCCGAAGAAGAACCGCCCGCCGCTGTCCTCAAATTACTCCACTCTTGGCTAGACGACAAATGCCAACCGGTTGGGCAAGCAATCTTTGCCGCTTCCCAAGTATACAACCTACCATATTTATCACACTCGGAATTCTTTTGGTCATAGCACCAAGAGTTACTTGTCTGATAATTTAAATTCTCCGCCATCCATCTCTTACCCTCTACTACTACCGTCTTGTATGTCTTATTATTTCTGCTGTCTGTGAACGAATTATTGCTAGGAATTGCCGCATACGCATAAGAAGACAGCGCGCTTTCACCTGCGTTGTTGTAGGCGGACACCTTGTAATAGTAGGTCGTGCTTGCTGATAATCCGTTATTCGTGTATGATATTGACGTTGTCGTACTCCCAACCTGACTATAGGTACCGGAAGCACTCGTACTACGGTACACTCTGTACCCTGCGGCCCCGGAAACAGAAGACCAGCTTACGGTGATACTGCTTGCCGATGCCACAGTTACAACTATATTCGTAGGGACATCGGGTACGTTGGATGCGGGAGGCATCTGGGTCATCACACTAGCATAAAAAGACAGTTCACCGTCCCCGGCACTATTGTAGGCTGATACCTTGTAATAGTAGGTCGTGCTTGCTGATAATCCGTTATCCGTGTATGTTGTTGACGTTGAACTCTCCACCAGACTATAAGCGCCGTCAGCATTTGTGCTACGGTACACTTTGTACCCTGCGGCCCTGGGAACCGAAGACCATCTTACGGTAATACTGCTTGTAGACGTCGCCGTTGCGTTAACATTCGTTGGGACTTCCGGAACATTGAGTTTCCAGGTAGCGTAAAACGCAACATCGCCCGTAACGGTGTACGAAAAACCGATTTGATAGCGAGTTTCCCCTATATGCCACCCGTCGAAGCTATACCCGTCTTTTATCATAGTCCCCCGATCGGGGAGCGTTATGACGGTACCGACACGCACGACCACCGCGCCATGAGCGTCTCCGCCTTCGTTGCCTTCGCCGCTAAACGTTACGGTGTATTCGGTGAGATCAAATCCTCTAAGGAGACTATTCACGTTATCGTTGGCCTCACCGTCGCCGTCGTTGCACCCGATGATCGCGATCACTGTAATCGCGGCTATGGCGACGGCTATTCCTATGTACATAATAAGTTTCTTCATATATCCTCCGTTTTATAGATTTCACAATTAGATGTTGTACCTACCCCAAAATATTCCGGATTGCTTCGTCGCTCCGCTCTCGCAATGACATCGTTGCGAACGTAGCCGAAGCCGTCTTCATAATTTGAACCCCGCGCCCGCATTGAGCGTCAACCCGTGCCCCAATCTTGGCCGTCCTGCCCCGTTTTTTTCCGCCTGATCCGTTTCAAGCCAATTAGACTTTCTCACGCCATATAGTAATTCAAAACTAGCGAACACCTTTTGGGTTAGGTAAAAATCGAAGCCGCCGCCAATTTTTACCCATATCGCGTTCAGCGCGCCCGCTTCGTAACCGTACGGATTGTTTCCGTCTAACACATAAACGGGTTTGTTCTCGAAATCTAATTCGCCGGACACGGTGTACTCGAAATCGATTCCCAACATCGGATAGATATTTATACTATTTTTCGTACCGGCAATGGGCAAGCTCACCATGTTAGGGTATTTCGCGTATAAGCCGATGTTCCACAATGCGCGGTACATGTAAGGCAGATTATTCGGGTCTACGGCGTTCGGCGTGTTCCACATTCCCCCGCCTTGCGAGTAGCCTATTGATATTGCGGCGTAGGCGGCGTCAAAGGACAGGTACGCGCCGACCAGATGAGACGGCATTGCTATTATCCCGCCGTTGTCCCACTGTACTCCGCCGCCGAAATCGCCCGCGTAGGATATGCCGCCGCCCACGCCGTACGTTATTCGTAGTTTTTCTTGGAGATCGAGCTTAGGAGCGGACGTCGTCAATTTGACGCTGTCGGCGCGTTCTGACTTAGGCGCTATGGGCTGCGGCACGCTCTTCCGGTAGAAATTCGGCGTCAGCGTCTTGTCGCGGTTCATTGTAACCGTCACGAGATTTCTTCTGCTCGTTACGGCGCCTACCCAGCCTATAAACACGTAGCCCTCGTTCGGCACGGCGGTTACGATAACCTTCTCGCCGACCGTATAGGCTTCCTTATCGGGATTACGGATAACCGAGCCGCCGCCCGACGCGGAGACGTTTGTCGCGAGCGTGTATACTACTTTGAATTTGGCGGTAAGCATTTTGTTGCCGTCCATTGTCACCGTCGCGGGATTTGCGACACCAGCCGCGTCCATCCATCCGGCAAAAGCGTAACCTTTCGCGGGTATGGCCGTTACGGTAACCTGCTCGTTGGCCTTATATACCTCCTTATCCGGGCTACGGGAGACGGCGCCGCCGCCCGACGGAGACACATCCGCCGACAGCGTGTATGTCCGTTGGAAGTTGGCTATAAACGTCAAATCATCGTTAATCGAGCCGGTCAATGTCGCGTTTGTAGAGGTCGACGACCCGGACCAGCCGGTAAATACGTAGCCATTGTTGGCATTGGCCTTTAACACAAGCTGTTCCCCGGCATCATAGACCGCTTTATCTTGGCTACGCGACACATAGCCTCCGTCAGCCGGATTGACGTTGACGTTAACAATGTATCTTGCGGACGACGACTTCTGCGCCGGGCGCCGCGTCTTCACGAACGTTTGGTACATGTCGGCGCAGGCCGCCGCGGCTTTCTCTATGAGTTCCCCGATGTTTTCGGAGCGAACCGGGTCTGAGGAGGCCACCAAGTTTCCGTTTTCGGTTTCATACATCTCCACCGACAACGTAATTCTTGTCTGAAGTTTGCTGATAGTCCCGCGCACGATGTAATCCGCGCCGATCTTGCTTCCTAGAGCTATGACGCAGTTTTCCTCGGCGCACTCCTCCAAAACGGCGCCGCCCTGCGCATAGACCGTTTCAGAGGTCATGATGTTGTATTTGTCCGACGGCAAGTTCCTCACGGCCTCCCTGCGTAGCTCCGCCGTCATCAGCCTGACCTCCGCCGGCGTCAACCCTATGGCCGCGCCGGACTGCGCGTCCACTTCCGTCTCCACTACGGCTACATATTTAACTTGCGTGTACGCTGCGGGTGCTGCGATAAAGAGCGCGGTAAGTAGAAAATTCGCCAGTTTTTTCACCTAAAAACTCCTTAACAATGGTTTTTCACATAAGTCTATAGAGTATGTTGCCTATGGCGGCGTCATTTGAGAAAATTATTACGGTAATGTTGTAATATAGTATATTGGAAACATCGGTGTCAATAAAATCGTCAGCACCCCGCGACCATCGCCCTCTTCCCTCATAAAAATCTTCTCGTCCCAACACATCAAAATATTTTTCACCTACCCAACCCCCGCGACAATGTATTTTATTGATTTATGTACTAGATCAGCCCGAAAAGGAGCGTAAAATGGCCATAATAAAGAAATCCGCCAAGCTGGACAATGTCCTCTACGACATACGCGGCCCCGTCGTGGACGAGGCCAAGCGGCTTGAGGAGGAAGGGTACCAGATACTCAAGCTGAACACCGGCAACCCCGCGCCGTTCGGGCTATTGGCGCCCGACGAGATTATACACGATATGGTGCTCAATCTGACCAAGTCGGAGGGTTACTGCGACTCTAAGGGGCTTTTCACGGCGCGTAAGGCGATAATGCAGTACTGCCAGCAGAAGAATATCCGCGGCGTCGAAATAGAAGACATCTACATCGGCAACGGCGCGAGCGAGGTGATCCAGGTGGCTACGCTGGCGCTCCTAAACAGCGGCGACGAACTGCTCATCCCGATGCCCGACTACCCGCTATGGACGGCCGCCACAAACCTCTCCGGCGGCAAGGCCGTGCACTACGTCTGCGACGAGGGCGCAAACTGGTATCCCGACATAAACGACATCAAGGCCAAGATTACGCCGCGCACACGCGGCATCGTGGTCATAAACCCAAACAACCCCACCGGGGCGCTCTACCCGTTGGAGATACTCAAGCAGATAGTCGAAATCGCCCGCGAGCACGACCTGATTATCTTCGCTGACGAAATCTACGACAAGATTATCTACGACGACGCCGAGCACACCGCTCTGGCCTCTTTGGCCGACGACCTGCTCTTCGTCACCTTCAACGGGCTTTCTAAGGCCTACCGCGTGGCGGGCTTCAGGGTGGGCTGGATGGTGGTCAGCGGCAAGAAGGAAAACGCCAAAGACTACTGCGAGGGGCTGACGATGCTCTCCTCAATGCGTCTTTGCAGCAACGTCCCCGGACAATCTATCATCCAGACGGCGCTCGGCGGGTACCAAAGCATCTACGACCTGACGCGCAAGGGCGGGCGTCTGCGCGAACAGCGCGACATCTGCTACAACACGCTCTCGGACATCCCGGGCATTTCCTGCACAAAACCGCAGGCGGCCTTCTACTCATTCCCGAAGGTGGACATAAAAAAGTTCAACATCACCGACGACGAGAAGATGGTCTACGACTTGTTAAGAAGCGAACGCATCCTGATGATCCACGGCGGAGGCTTCAACTGGCCGCAGCCCGACCATTTCAGGGTGGTCTACCTGCCGTGCCCGGAAGACCTTACGGAGGCTATGAACAGGATCAAGAGGTTCTTCTCCGCCTACAGGCAGTAGAGCGGGCCGGTCAGCCAATCACCTTGACAAAATAAGTACGATTTCTGGGCGGATCGAACTCGCAAAAGAAAACGCCCTGCCACGTCCCGAGCAGCGGCTTACCGTCTTTTATGATTACCGTGACGCTGGACCCGACCGCGCTCGCCTTTAGGTGCGCCGCGCTGTTCCCCTCGGCGTGCCGGAACTCCGCTCGGTCGGGGAAGGCCTTGTCTAAACCGATCAGTAAGTCATGCACTACGTCTGGGTCGGCGTTCTCGTTTATGGTGATTCCCGCCGTGGTATGCGGGCAGTAGACAACGGCGATCCCGTCAGATACGCCGCTTTGGGCAACGGCTTCGCGGACTTTATTTGTTATGTTGTAAAAATCTTGGCGTTGCGCCGAGAGATTGTATTCGTAGAGCATGGTCACACCCTTATCATTAAAAAATTTGGATTAACGGCTCACACCGTCCTATGAGATTCAACCCCGTTGACCGCTATTGCGCTGTACGGCCTGGCGGGGCACAAATTTTCGCAGGCCCCGCAGCCTATGCAGCGATTTGCGTCCACCATCGGGATTTTGGGAGACGCCGCGTCGCCGGCGCTTTGCGGGATCATGGTTATAGCGCCCGTCGGGCATTTGCGCAAGCAGAGCGTGCACGTTACTTTATCCGTATTGATTATGCAGAGATCTTTATTCCAGACCGCTATGCCGATTTGCGTCGCGGATTTTTCCGCCGTGGTGATGGGGCGTATCGCGCCGGACGGGCAGACCTCGGAGCACTTGACGCACTCCGGGCGGCAGTAGCCGCGTTCGTAGGAGAGGCGCGGGTGCAAAAAATCCAATAATTTGTTTGACGGACGCAGCACGCTGTTTGGGCAGACCGATACGCATAGCTGGCAGCCCGTGCAGCTTTTGCGGAAACTTCGCTTGTTGTCGGCGCCGGGCGGTATGATGGGGACGGTGCGGGCGGGAGCTTTTTTATCTTCGAGCGGAGTGAGGCCGCCGTCGAACGAGCGGCCTATCGCGCGTGTGAATAGGCCGAGCGCCAACAAGGCCGCGCCGGAGATGAAACCGCGGCGGGCCAAGCCGTCGTTCGCCAATTTTGCGGGTTCGGGTTTTTGTTTTGATTTATCCGTATCGAATAATCGAATAGCAGTAAGCGACATTGCCCTTGTAGGACATAACGCCAAGCAATTAAAACAAGCGACGCATCTCAATTTGTCTACGCTCTTTTTGACGGGGTCAATACAACCGGCCTTACAGTTTTTGGCGCAAAGACCGCAACTGTTGCACTTTCCGGTATCAATCCTCGGCGACAGCTGCGAATCCTCAAAACACACCGCGAAGAGGCTCAAAAACGCCCCGACGGGGCATAACGTATTGCAGTAGCCGCGCCCGCTCTTGAACGCGAAAGCGCCGATTACCGCGAACGTCAATATCGCGACGACCAAGGCGACGGCGCCGGTCAGCCATATATCCGTGTGATAAAAGGCGTAACTGCCGGAACGCTCCGCGAATCCGGCAAGAATGTTGTTTCCCCATTTGTAAAGCGGACCCAATATCGGCGAGACCATCTTTCCGTATAAACCGTACGGATCGATAACGGCGGCCCCTATACCTATGATTATACATACCGCAATAGCCGCGACGAGCAATCCATACCGCAGAATGACCAACGGCTTTTTAGACGGACGGTAGGAAAACCTGTTCTTATTGCCGATACCGGCGATCCTTGAAACGACATCCTGAAAAATCCCAAGCGGACAGATCACCGAGCAATAGGCGCGCCCAAGCAGTAACGTAACCGCTATCAGCCCGACGACGACCGCTATGTTACCCGCCAAAATCGCCGGAAGAAGCTGAATCTTGGCGCTCCAACCCAAATACCGGTGCAGCGTCCCCGTATAATCAAGGAACAGAAGCGTCAGCGAGACAATAAAAAACACGGCGGCGGCAATACGGATTTTTCTTAACATATAGACCTCACACCTTCATAGCTTCAATAAACTTATCAATCCTCTGCATTTGCCCGGGAATGTCTATCCTCTGCGGGCAATCCTTTACGCATAAACCGCAACCCGTACACCTGTTTGCTTGACGTATGGGAGAGACGCTTCTGTCCAACCCTACCAAAAACGCTCGTCGCGCCCGCTTGTAATCCGGATCTTGCTTGTCGTCCGGGAAATTGCCCTCGTTTAAGCTGCGGTTGAAGTGCGCGAATATTTCCGGTATGTCAAGACCGTAGGGGCAAGGCATACAGTATTGACACTTTGTACACGTTAGGTTGCGATACTCGAGCATGACCTTCGAGACCTCGTCGAGCATGGCGTTGTCTCGGTCGTTCAGCGGCACGAGCGGCGAGTATGTGCGGATGTTGTCTTGCAGGTGATCCAGGAAAGTCATGCCGCTCAGGACTGTGATGACGTTCGGAAGGCTGCCGGCGAAGCGGAAGGCCCACGACGCGGCGCTCGCGTCGGGGTCGGCTTGTATCATCTTTGCCCGCGCCTTGTAGTGCGGCATAGCCAAGCCGCCGCCCAAAAGCGGCTCCATGATCACCGCCGGGACTTCCTTCTCGGCCAATATCTCATACTGACGCCTGGCGCCCATGTCGCTGCGGTTCGTCCCGGCCGCCATCCACCAATCGAAATAGTTCACCTGTATCATGGTAAAATCCCACTTGTACTCCGACATCAGATACGTAAAAAGATCCCCCTCGCCGTGGAACGACCAGCCGAGGTTGCGTATGCGGCCGGCCTCGCGCTCCTTCAACACAAAGTCCAGCATCCCGTTGTCTATGTAGCGCTCCTTGAAATTATCACGGCTGCTGACGGAGTGCAGGAGGTAGTAGTCTATATAGTCCACACGCAACTCCTCAAACGACTTCCGGTAAATGGCGAGCGACTCTTCGCGGCTTCTGGCGCGCTGGTTGGACATCTTAGTGGCTATGAAATATTTATCGCGGGGGTGGCGGCTAAGCGCAAGTCCGGTGGCGCGTTCGGAAAAGCCCTTGCAGTAGACGGGCGAGGTGTCGAAATAGTTCACGCCGTGGGCTATTGCGTAGTCCACGAGTTCGTTGACAGCCTCTTGGTCTAGGTCGTTCACATCCGGCAGAGACTCCTTGCGGGCGCGGGGCACACGGGGCAGCCTCATCATCCCGTACGACAGCAGAGAGAGGAGGTCGCCGTTTTTAGGGTTGCGCCGATAGGTCATCTTGCCGGCGGGGACCTCTTTACCGACCGCGCGGGGAGACTTGCCGCCGCAACCGCCTACGGCGGCTAGAGCGGCTACGCTGGCGCCGACGCCCAGCAGCTTCATGAACCCGCGTCGGCCGGGGTCAACGCCGTCGCTTTTGACCGCGGCCGTATTACCGGTATTGCCCATATCGCCCATATTTCCAGTCTCCAAAATCAGAAATCCTACGGTACTGTCATAATATAATATAATGTCCGGCGGCGCGTCAACATCATATCAATATTAATGTTAAAACGACTTTTTCGCGGGTTCCGGATTTCGTCAACAGGGTTCCCTTGACTAAGTATGTTCCGACGCCGACCGGTTTTCCATCCGCGCCGGTTAGATTCCATGCCGCTATATTGCGTTTATTGATACCATTAACACCGATCTTACTGACAAAATTTCCTACGGCGTCAAAGATCAACAAGGTTCCTTCAACGACCGCCGCGCCTTGCCAATAAAAGTTTACGGTTCCGCTCTGCCTTAAGACCGGATTAGGGCCTGCCGCAAACCCTCTCGCGATTATCTTAACCGGCTGAATTCGCGACGTCTCGCCGGGCAACCGCCCTATCGGGACTATCCTGTCCGATGATTTTACGGCTATTACCGGGGCTTCCTCGAATATCGCGGCGACCGTGGAGTCCCTCCGCGCCGAAGCGTCGGCGCGGGCGCTGTCTTTTACGCCGTCGCTCCACTTGACGAAACGGAATCCGCTGTCCGCTACGGCGACGACCGTCGCGGCGGGGGTGACCGGCGAGGAAACAGTCACCGTCACTACGGCGGTGTCAACCGGCTCGGACAACGTGTCGGCGCCCACGGCCCGTACGGCGACCTTTCCGCCGGCGCCCGCTATGTACGTGACCTCGTACGTGTTCGAGAAAATCGCCGTCGCGTCCACATTTTCCGTCGCCGCCGAATCTAACCTGGGGTTGTCAGCGACGCCGTCGTCCCACGTCACAAAGCGGTAGTGAAGATTGGGTATGGCCTCGATAAGCGGCCCGTTCGCGCCGTACAGCGGCCTCGCGGTGTGCGTCGCGACGCCCGAGCTGGAGCTGCCCACGCGCAGCCTGCCGCCCGGTCCGGCGGCGTATTTCAGCACGACGGTGTCCGCGATAAAGTATGCCCGGAAGGTTATGTCGCCAAGCGCGGTGTCCGTCCGAGTCGAATCTTTGAGTTTTTGCCCGGTCCAGTTGTCCGTCCACTCCAAAAACAAACGGCCGAGATTCGGAACCGCCGCCACGGACGAAACGGCGCCGTGCCTAACCATCTTTACCAGCGTGTCGGCAGTGTACTCTCCAAGATTGCCGTCCCGCGACAAAATCTTTCCGCGGCCGCTCATGGCAATGTATTTAAGCGTGTACACCTTGAGGACGAAACGAGCCTCTATGGCGACATTCTCCGCGGTCAGACCCGCCGGCGAAAACGTCCCCGTCAGCCCGTCGTTTGATACTTGAGCCGCGTCGAACCCGTCGTACCGGCCTGCGGCAAGCGCCGTGCCCGATCCGTCAAGGTACCACCCGTCAAACCCGCCCACGATACTGTCGGGCGACGGCATCGCGACGACGGCGCTCCCGCTTATCCAAATGTTGACCGTCTGCGTATGCACCGTCCCGCCCGCGGAGGTAACGCCGGAGAGCGCTCCGCCCTGCGTGGCCGTGAAGGTCAGCGTATGACGCGGTAACAGCTTGTTCTTCAAATACGGGTAGTTGTTCGATATGCCCCACGAAGCGGTATCGGCGGACACGAGGTTCCTTACGACGGCGGCGTTCATCATCTCGGCCGTGGTTCTGCCCTCCGCCCCCGTCGCCCCGCCGGCCGACCTATCAAGCCCCGAACGCTCCGTGTCCCAAAAACTGAACATCGTCGTGCCTACGCCATCGCCCTGCGCGCCGATCAATCCGCCCACATCGCCGCCCAGTTCCGCGCCTCCCGACACAGACCCGGCGGAGTAGCTCTGCAGAACCCTGCCGTCGTTCCTCCCTACAAGCCCGCCGACCTCGGACACGTCCCCGCTCGCCAACGACACCGCGGCCACAGAGTAGCAGCTCCGCACCCTGGCGATGTTGACAAGCGACCCGACAAGCCCGCCCACATCCCTGCCGCTTACGACAGAAACACTGCCGATGGCGTAACTCTCGGCAATCTCAGCGCCGTCGGCCGACCCCGCCAGCCCGCCCATATCGCTGACGCTCTCGCCGCCGACATTAGCCGCAGAGTAACAAGCCCTGATCACCCCCCCGCCCTCAAGCATACCCACAAGCCCGCCGGCATCCGCCTCACCGACCACCGCGCCCGCCCCGACGCACCCCTCTATCACACCGCCCCGCACCCTCCCCGCAAGCCCACCGACGTAACGGTACCCGGCGACGGTATCAACGGCAACGGTAACATTGCTTATCCTGGCCCCCAAAGCAAACCCAAACAACCCAATATTCGTCCCAGACCCGGCGGCATCAGAGGCGGTACGCCTTATATACAACCCGCTTATCTTATGCCCCCCGCCGTCAAACGTCCCCGTAAACGCCTTAGCGGTATCAACAACATCGGGAACGCCAAACTCGGTGCTAGGCACAACCACCCTGCGCCGCCCTATAGGCAAAAAACCAGCCCCGTCGTTCAACCCGCGGCTACCCGACGCGTCAATGTCCGCAACAAGCCTGTAATCGCCGTCAAGCGGGTACCCTTCGTCGACCCCGATAAGACAAATCTTGTCGAAAGACGATATCTCTATCACCGCGGCCCCCAAACCTTGGGCACAAATTACGACGATAGCTATTGACATCAACTGTCTGAAATAACGGCAGATCTGTAACGGCATATAAAACCCCTCCGGTGGCACAAGTGCGGGAACAGGCGCTATTCAACGCGCCGCCATCTATATATTATACCACAAATTCGGGGAAAATGTTAGATTATTATTTAGAAATCGGTGTTGAAAATACTGTCTGAACTAGGATTAGCAGGATTATAAGGATTTTAGAATTTTGACGTTGCGACGCGAAGCGGCGCTTGTTTATCGACGGGGCGTTGCGGGGCAGCGCCCCGCAGGGTGGGTAGCGGAAAATAAAAATGGGCAAAGCCCATTTTTAGTTGGAGCGAGGGAGGGCGAAGCCCTCCCCTTAAAATACGCCTTTAAAGCTGTTGATTTTGATTTTGAATTTGACGTCCGGTATTCGGTGTTATTACTGCTCCGTAACCGCCGCAGCCGCCTTCTCCTCCTCCGCAGCCTTCTCTTCCTCCCCGCCTTCCTCCTCACCTTCCTTCTTCTTGGGGATCTTAACCTCAGACTCCGGCTTTATCGGGTACTTCGCCTGATGATCCGACCACAGCTTAGCGTCCTTGCCCTTGTAGTACTCGCTGATGCTCAGAACGATCTTCCGACCCTCCATGTCGAACTCTATGACCGTGGCCGCCACCCTGTCGCCCACCTTGTAGATGCGCGACGGATGGTTCACCTCCTCGCCCAGCTGATTCAGCGGAACCAAGCCCTCCACCTCGTCGCTCAAGTTGACCACTACGCCGCGGTCGAGTATGCGGGCGATCTCGCAGTCCGGGAACTCCATGCCGACCGTGAACTCCTTGGCCAAGTCGCCCCACGGATCCTCCGTGAGCTGCTTGACGCCGAGGGAAATGCGGCGCTTCTCCTGGTCTATGTCGAGCACCTTGACCTCCACGGTGTCGCCCTTTTTGAGCAGCTCGCCGGGGTGGTTGATCTTCTTCGTCCACGACATATCCGAAACGTGGATAAGCCCGTCCACGCCCTCTTTGAGTTCCACGAAGGCGCCGAAGGCCGCGATGTTGCGCACCTTGCCCTTGAGGACGGTGCCGATGGGGAACTCCACCGGCACGTTCTCCCAGGGATCCGGCTCAAGCTGCTTGAAGCCCAGCGATATCTTCTGGCTCTCCTTGTCGATTTTCAGAACAACGGCCTCCACGATGTCGCCGATACCCACGATCTTTGAGGGATGCTTGATGTGCTGTGTCCACGACATCTCCGATATGTGGATAAGCCCCTCGATCCCCTTCTCCAGCTCCATGAACGCGCCGTAGTCGGTGATCGAAACGATCTTTCCGCGCACCTTGGAACCTTCGGGGAACTTGTCCTCGATGCCCTTCCAGGGGTGTTCGGAGAGCTGTTTGAGGCCGAGCGAAATGCGCTCCTTGTTCTCGTTGAAGTCCAGCACCTTGACCTGCAGCTTGTCGCCCAGCGCCACGATCTCGGAGGGGTGGTTGACGCGCCCCCACGACATGTCGGTGATATGCAGCAGCCCGTCCACGCCGCCCAGATCGATAAACGCGCCGAAGTCGGTGATGTTCTTCACCGTGCCCTCGCGCACCTGACCCTTGTCCAGCTCGGCGAGGATCTTGTCGCGCATCGCGGAGCGGTCCTCCTCGAGGATGACGCGGCGCGAAACGACGATGTTGCGGCGCGTCTTGTTCACCTTTATAACGCGGAAGCTGAAGCTCTGCCCGATGATGGCGTCCATATCCGGGATCTGGCGCAGATCGATCTGCGACCCCGGCAGGAAGGCGTCCACCCCGAAGAGGTCGACCACCACGCCGCCCTTGATGCGCCGCACAAGCCGCCCGTCCACGGTCTCCTGCTTCTCGAACACGTCGTATATCTTGTCCCACACCTTGAGGAAGTCGGCGCGCGACTTGGAGAGGATGATCTGCCCCTCGCTGTCCTCAACCTGCTCCAAAAAGACGTCGATCTCGTCGCCCGGCTTGAAGTCCTGCACGTTCTTGAACTCGGAGAGGGGGACGATGCCCTCCGATTTGAAATTCACATCTATGATGACCTCTTTATCGGTGATCCGGAGAATGCGGCCCTTTACGACCTGCCCCTCTTCGAGGCCGGCAAGCGTTTTCTGATAGTCTTGGAGGATATCGTCGATCTGGCCGGGCATGTAGAAGCTCTCTTCGAACTCGGAGAGGTCTACCTCTTGGCCTGAGGCGTCTACGCCTTTGAGGTGTTTTTTGGTTTCTGCGTCTTGGGAGGTTGCGTGTGAGGATTTACTCATGTGAATACTCCTTCTTACTGCTGGGTTAAGGTTTATGGTTTTGTTTAACTGATAACTATTTTTTAACTGCCAGCCCAACGATAAAGTCAATCTGACCGTCTAACGTCATCCCCGTAGTGTCCATCTCTACCGCGCCGTCAGCCTTTGTTAACGGGCTGTTCGATCTTGTAGAGTCTTTACGATCCCTGGCTTCTATATCGCTTATCAACTCTTCCAACGATTTATTGATACCCATTGCCGCGAAATCTTTTCGGCGGCGTTTCGCCCTCTCTTCCGCCGACGCGGTCATGTAGATTTTGACCTCGGCGTTTGGGAAGACCACGGTACAGATGTCCCTCCCCTCGCACACTACCGTATGACCCGCGGCTATCTTTCTCTGCTGATCGACCAGCGACTTTCTGACTACATCCCTGGCGCAGTAGTCGGATACGTTTTTGGTCACCTCGTCGGACCGCACCTGTCCGCTTACGTCCTCGCCGTCCATTATGATACGCGTGTTTGGCGGCGTCCCCTCAAAAGCTATCTCCGTCTCCCGCATAACGGCCGCCAAAGCCTCGTCGTCTGTATAGGCTATACCCTTACGCAACGCTTTCAGGGTGACAGCCCGGTACATAGCCCCCGTATCCAGATAAACCGCCCCAAGCCGCGCCGCCACAGCCTTTGCCGTGGAACTCTTCCCGGAACCGGCGGGGCCGTCTATAGCTATTATCATCGCCCAACGCCCCTTTTCACCGATTTTACGCACTTTTGACATCTTTTACCGGAAAACTATAAAAATAATTAATGGGCAGAGTAAAAATCAATTTTTTTTAAAGCCTTAAAATCTTTTAAATCTTTTTTAGACGAAGCCTTCGGCTTCATAGATAAATGCGGGGCTAAACCCCGCATTTTCAATCAAAATCAAAGTCAAAACACTGGATTGCCTACGGCGAGATAAACAAGTTGCTTCGCTACGCTCGCACCGTGTTTATCGCGGCGAAGCCAATGACCGTCATTGCGAGGAGCGAAGCGACGAAGCAATCCAGTCTTTTGACGTTGACGTTGCCGTTGACTGAAAATCGGGGGTTTAGCCCCCGATTTATCTATGGAAGGCGAAGCCTTCCGTCTAAAAAAGAATTTAAAGAATTTGATTTTAAAAGATAATGCGTTATTTTTATTTTTATTATATTTGTAAACATGAACATAAGCGCCCAACTATCCGCCGAACTTAAACTCCAAGAGTTTCAGGTCAAAAACGTGCTGACCCTCTTCGACGAGGGCGCGACCGTCCCGTTCATCGCCCGCTACCGCAAGGAGCGCACCGGGTCGCTCGACGAACTGCAAATCCGGGAACTGCTGCACCGGTACGACTACTACAAGGAACTCGACGAACGGCGGCAGGCGATCCTAGACAGCGTCCGCGAGCAGGGCGCGCTCACGCCGGAGCTTGAGGGCAAGATAAACGCCGCGCTCACGAAGGCGGCGCTTGAGGACCTGTACCTGCCCTTCAAGCCCGAACGCTCCACCCGGGCCGCCAAGGCCAAGGAGGCGGGGCTTGAACCCCTGGCCGACTGGCTGCTCGCCCTCGCCGAGGAGCGCTGCGACATCCTTGCCAAAGCCGCCGGATTCGTCAACGCCGAAAAGGGGGTCGACACGCCGGAAAAAGCTCTAACCGGCGCAAAGGACATACTCGCCGAACGCCTCTCCGACGACGCCGACACCCGCAAGCGGCTGCGCGAACTGACCGCAAAGAGGGGCGTCATAATCAGCGCCGTGAAAAAAGAATTCGCCGGAAAGAAGAGCAAATTCGAGATGTACTACGACTACCGGGAGAAGGCGTCCGCCGTCCCCTCGCACCGGTTTTTGGCCATGCTGCGCGGCGAGCACGAGAAAGTTCTCCGCCTCTCGCTTGAACTGCCGGAGGAGGGCACGGCCGAGCGGCTGTGCGCCGCCCTGATCAAACACCCCAAAAGCGCCGCGGCGCCGTACCTGCGCGAGGCCGCGCTCGACGCCTTCGACAGGCTGCTCCTTCCGGCGGTGAAAACGGCGGTGCGCACGGAACTGCGCGAACGCGCCGACGCCGAGGCGATCAAGGTCTTCGGCGAGAACCTCTCGGCGCTGCTGCTCGCCCCGCCCGCCGGACGCAAAGCGGCCATCGGCCTTGACCCCGGCTTCAGAAGCGGGTGCAAACTCGCCGCGGTCGACGATACCGGAAAGTTTTTGGAAAACGCGACCGTCTACCCGCACGAACCGCAGAGGGACAGGGAAGGGGCGAAAGCGATCCTTCTGGCGCTCATACAGCGCCGCAAACCGCGCCTGATAGCGGTCGGCAACGGCACGGCCGGACGCGAAAGCGAAGAGTTCGTGCGCGCCGCCCTGAAAGACGTCCCCGACGAAGAACGGCCGCTGTGCGTGGTGGTCAGCGAGGCCGGGGCAAGCGTCTACAGCGCCTCCGACGCGGCCATAAAGGAATTCCCCGATCTGGACGTAACTGTAAGAGGCGCGATATCCATAGCCCGCCGCCTCCAAGACCCCCTGTCGGAACTGGTAAAGATAGACCCCAAATCCATAGGCGTAGGCCAGTACCAGCACGACGTGAACCAGACGCGCCTAAAAGAGTCGCTCGACGAAGTGGTGGAAAGCTGCGTAAACCGCGTGGGCGTGGACGTAAACTTAGCGTCGGAAGAGCTGCTCAAATACGTCTCCGGCCTGAACAAACTCACGGCGGCGAACATCGTGGACTACAGAAACCGGAACGGGGCGTTCTCCAGCCGCGCCGACCTGAAAAAGGTGACCGGCCTCGGCGATAAAAAATTCCAGATGGCGGCGGGCTTCCTGCGCATCCCCGGAGCCGAAAACCCGCTCGACAACTCCGCCGTCCACCCGGAATCCTACGGAATAGTCAAAAAAATGGCCGAGAAACTAAACGTCGGCATCGGCGGCCTGATCGGGAATAAAGCGCTGCTCACCGGTATAAACAAAGCCGATTTCGTGACGGACGAGGCCGGCCTCCCAACGATAACCGACATAGTGGAAGAACTCGAAAAACCCGGCCGCGACCCCAGAGAAGAGTTCAAATACGCAAGATTCGACGACAGCGTGACGGAAATAACCCACCTGCGCGAAGGCATGATCCTAGAAGGCGTCGTGACAAACGTGGCCAACTTCGGCGCCTTCGTAGACATAGGCGTCCACCACGACGGCCTGGTCCACATATCCGAACTCTCGAACACCTACGTCACAGACCCCAAAAAAGTAGTGAAAGCCGGCCAAGCCGTGCGAGTAAAAGTCCTTAAAGCCGACGCGGAGACAAAAAGGGTGGCGCTGTCTATGAAACTGGGGTGAACGGCATTAAAAATTTTCACAAAAAACTTGTTTTTCCCAACGCCCAACCGTTATATTAATAAAATAGAAAGGGGTCGGAACAATGGCAAAGGCAATAGAAACACTCGTTGACAGCAGAGCCGATGACTTTGCTGTAACGAATACCAACGATGATATAGCAATTCGTGACGCTATTGCCTACAGAGAAGCAGGCGGTAGATTCCTTTCCGCGGATGAGTTCAAGGCGCGTATGAAAGCCGCTATTAAGGAATACGCGGATGTCTGAGCGTAAATACAATGTGTATGTCGCTCCAGCTGCCGGTGATAAATTGTTTGCGCATATTCGTTTCTTGGCCCAAGCAAGCGTTTCAGCCGCGGAACGTCTGTATGATGCGCTGTGTGCGGCCATTGATGAACTTGAAGATAATCCGAGCGGCTATCCCGTATATACTCCGCTGTTACCGATTAACACGGATCTTCACTACAAATTATGCAAAAAACGCTATCGAATAGTCTTTGAGATAATTGATGAGAGGGTATACGTTTACGATATACAAGACTGTAGGCAAGATATAGATAAGAATATTGTGTGAAATCGTCCACAGCGGGTTCGCGATGACGACACCCCCCAAATTACCCCCCAACCCCACTAAAAACCCCAAAATCGCCCCAAAACCCGCCCCGCCCGAAAAAAATTTCATTTTTAACAAAAAAAACCTTGCATACCATCAAAATTGGTGGTAAAATGAAGTTGATGGGTCGATTCGGCTAAACTATGGGACAGGAGGGTGTTCATCCGCCCGTTGAAAATAACCGAAACGGACTGTTTGATAAGGGCGAAAACGCCCAAATTTAGCCAAAAACGCGGTTTTTGAATTTAAAACGGGGCCGCAAAGACCCAAAATATGGGCAAGGACAAAGAAAATGTCAGCCGAAACTACCAAAATCCCGACAGCCGTAAAACGCAGGAGAGCGCCTAGCGCCTACTCCGCCGCGGGTATTGCAAGCCCGGCCACTGTACAACAAAAACGTAGGTTTTCTTAATACACCGGAAAGACCGTATTTACCCCCGTTTTTACTTAGTTTTTCAAAAAAATTGTTGTCTATTTTATAGGTACGTATAATACCTACTGCGCTACCCATACCCATATTAACGATTCACACAATAACCTCCCCGCCCCGCTATACAGCGCAAGGCCGGCAACGCTGTCCCTTTTCAGCGCCGCCGCGCCCCGCAACGCGGACCGACCACGCTCGTACTCGCGAATGAGCGGAACGGGTTGCGCCCGGCGGGCGGGGGGTTCTTTCTCTAATAATAAGGAATATAACGCTTTATAACTCAATAATTCTTTCTAACCATTTTAAAGGAGGTTTTTTATGTTACGCAAGAAAATGGGCGGGTTCACTCTCATCGAGCTGATGGTCGTTATTGTGATCATCGGGGTGCTGGCTTCGTTGGCTATTCCGAGGTTTACGGAAGCGTCGATGAAGGCTAAGGTGCAGGATGCTCCTAAGGTTTTGGCGAGCTATGAGACGTCGTATTTGGCGGCTACTGCTGAGGTTGGTACAGTTACAAGTGATGGCGAATTGATGTTCAAGATACCGAGTGCTAATTGGTACGCATACACATGGATAGGTACGGAATTTTCAGGTGTTAGTGCGAGTGGGGCAAAAGGTGTGAACCTAACTCTTACATCTCAGTATAATAAAACTGAGAATGGTTTCCAACGGTCATCAGCGCTTGGGCAGAATGCTGATACGAAATTGACTAATTATGTTTCGAATTTCGTTAATGCTGCTCAGGTCAGAGCAACGGCAACGAATTAAGTATTAATGTGTCAGTAAAACCGACGCGGGGCAAACGCGAAAGCGTTTGCCTTTGCGTCTTGTAAATGTGATAGATGGTAAAAAAGTATTATTAGCCGATGGAATGTGAAATAAATAAATGTGATCTTTAACTTGTTCTTGACGTTTTTGATGGATTGAAAATAATAAACATATCTGTTTGTTACACATTTCTTTTATAAAAAGGAGAATGATATGGGGAAAAAATATCTTGTTTGGCCCAAAGATAATGATACTAATGATACTACAGATAATTGTATGTTAGGGGTAGCGTGTGATAACCTTATCTTGCAAGAAATTGATGAAGACACTTTTAGGGAAATAGAATACAAAAACAGTTTGGCTGGTGAGTTCATTTGGCGTCATAATTATTTTAAAATGATGAAGCTAAATTTTATAGAATTGCGTAAGGCATTAGTATCTTTTGAAAAAGAAAATAATTCTATAGTGATAGAAGATAAGTACATGCCATATATAACTAATGCGAATCGTTTGTTTATCAATTTATTAGGTAGCTTTTATATATACGTTGACCACTATGATCAGTATTTCAAAACGTTATCAGACGATGGCGATCCTATTGCGAAACTTACATCGAAGTATTATGATGCTTATTTTTTATATCGTTTCTTTTATAAATTAAGAAATTTTGTAGTTCATGCCGGTATTCCTATTACTAAAATTAAGATGTGTCCTAATAATAATTTTTTTATAATGAGAGATTATCTGTTGAACCGTAGTGATTGTTGGGGAGAAAATGTTAGAATTGAATTAAAAAAAGAAAAGGATAGCTTTTACGTTGTCGAGTTGGTTGAAGATTTCTTTAAAATGATGAATAAATTTCATATCGAAATGGTTGATTCACAAACAAATGAGATGATTTCGCTAGTACATTTTTTTAACAGTTATAGGAAACAGATTGGCAATAATTATTATTATCCACAAATTTATGATAAAGAAAAAATCAAAGATGGTTTAATAACATATTATTCGAATATAGTAGAGCCTGCTATTGAACTTGAAAAAGCCTTGAGAGAGGAATGTATAGATATTGATACGGGAAAAAGAATTGAAACATAAAATCATAGAACCGCTAAAATTATGGAAGATTCCACAATAACCTTACTGATAAGATATTTCAACATCCTCTCAACGACCATAATGGCCTTTTTCGCCATCTATGGCACCATCACCATATTCGGTAAAAAATCATCACTTAACATCTTCCGCGGCCGTCTCTTCATCCAAGCGTTTTGTGTAGCTTCGCTTTTAGCGTTCGTATTAGAATCAACTGTCTTCAACTTCCCGCATTATCTGAAATATTTCGCGGACAACGAATGTTATACCTTAGAAGTTTCACCGCAGGATTCCACAATTATTTTGACTTCCGACGGTACCATAGCGGAAAAGTTTACCGAAAAGAAGGACAGTACGTCACGTGACTCTGCCGTTACATCAGCCTCAAAAACATCAGACCGTAGTTTGATAAAAATGTTTTTCAACGGTGCGGACAGTACTGTGCTGAATTTCGCTATTACTATGGCCTCCGGCGGCGTATCGGCAGCGGATACGTCTTACAAAGGAAAGGACAGCGCTGACATTTTGGGCGGGGTAAAATTCAAAAATCTCAACAGAATGGTTACCTCTATATTCATTGAACCGATTTTCGACACAACTGATTGGATAAACGCGGTTATAACAATTACCGACGAATGGGGTATTAGTAGTAGGATAGTATCAATTTTTAAAGGCTTGCCACACACCAAGCATATTCAGATTCAAAATTGCGGAAAGATTTCCGAACTCAAGATCGCTCTTTACGGCACCAAACAAACAGGCGCGTCTCAGATAGCTATAAATAAGCAGATACCGTTATACTTCAGCGGTTTGCGTCTGATTGTCGTCTCGTTGCTCTTTTTCGTGATTATTTTGTTTGTGTACAAACCGCTTCGTGTCAAAATATCGTATCTCTTATTTGATTACCGTTTTGACCCGTCAAACAGAAAACAGAATATCGTTTACATATTGTCGGTTATATCGCTGATCCTTTTTTCGTGGATATGCGCCTATACATCGGTTATAGAAGAAACCACACAGGCTCAACAGTACAACAAATATTTAGTTGACGCGCTCATAGCGGAGCAGGTTTATTTGGATGTGGGCAATCCGGAAAAAATGCTTAAAGCCGAGCGCCCTTACGATTTGAAATGGTTAGACAAAAATAACTATGAACGGGATAAAGATTGGTTTGGAGACTGGGTTTATTACAAAGGAAAGTTTTACTGTTATTTCGGCGCGGTTCCGGCGCTTTTGCTTTACGTTCCGTACAAGCTGATTACCGGAGATTACCTCTCGAATAACGGCGGGATTTTTTTGTTTGCCGCAATGTCAATAATTCTGTTGGCGCGGCTATGGAAATTCTTCGTTAAAAAATATATGCCGGATGTACGATTTATGTTTTATCTGCTTTCGTTTCTGACCTTATTTTTCGCGAGCGGCTGGTTTTGCCCGCTACGGTTTACAAGATTTTACTCCATTGTTTCGACGGGCGGATTCATGTTTGTCGTCGCCGGTATTTTGCTATTATTTGAATCTGTTGAGCATGAAAAGATTGACCGTTCCAAATTGTTTTTCGCCTGCTTATGTTTCGCGTTGGCCGTTGGTTGCCGTCCTCATTTGCTTTTCGCGTCGCTTATAGTCCCGGTTATTTTATGGAAATACAAATTATGGAAACACCTGCCGCTGATAGCGGTTCCGTATATAGCGGTCGCCATTCCGATGTGTTTATATAATTACGTCCGCTTCGGCTCAATTTTGGATTTTGGAACCAATTACAACATGACCAACCTTAATTTGGGAGCGTACGGTTCATTAAATCTGATGGGTAAAATCATAAATACATTTAACACCTCTTTATCTTACCTATTTACTCTAAACAGATACTCATTCTTCTACCCTTATGTTGAATGTCTTCCAATGGATGACCGTTTCTTTTGGTCGATTGTACGATTTTACGATAAGGGTTGCGGAATGATAAATTTCCCGATAGTGCTCTGCTTGTTTTACTTTTTCAAAAGTATTTTTGTTAAAAAGGAGAGGCCGAAAACATTTTACATATCATCGACTTTCTTAGCCATCGCCGCGATTTTGATAGTTATAAACTCATGGATGGTAGGCCATTCGGGGAGGTACACGATAGATTTCGCTATTTTCATCATCCTACCGTCTCTATTTTGCGCCTATTACCGGTGTTGCGGTAGCAGCTACGTCGGTAACGACGGCGTCGAAATTCAAATGCCGGAGAATCAAATCAGATTCCGTCACAAAGTCACGTATGTTTTGTTGGCATTCAGCATATTCGTAGGTCTATTCCTTTTCGCGACCTCGGTGACCAACGACGCCACGCCCTGGTGTCCTGAACTGCACCACTATCTGCGTCAATCCCTCATCCTTTTCGGTATCGTATGAACAACTTCACCCTATCCCTAATAGTCCCCTGCTACAACGAGGCGGCGACCATAGAAGCCTGCCTAGGCAAGCTGTTGTCTTTTTCCCGTAATCAACCGTTCGCGTTAGAAATCATAGTCGTAGACGACGCCTCCGCCGACGCCTCCGCCCAAATTCTCGACCGTATAGCGTCAGAGCAGCAAAGCGACGGCAATGGTATTGACAACGCCGCCCCCATAATCAAAGTTTTCAAACACGAAAAGAACCGCGGCAAGGGCGCCGCCTTGCGTACCGGTTTCGCCCGCGCTGCCGGCGACTACGTAGGCGTTCACGACGCCGACGACGAGTACGATCCGCGCGATTACTTGACAATGCTAGAGCCGCTGATAGCCGGAAAGGCGGATGTGGTTTACGGGTCTCGGCATCTGCGCCCCGATACCCGCCGGGTGTTATATTTCTGGCATACGTGGATGAACAACACGCTGACCCGGGTGTCGAACATGTTTACCAATCTTGACATTACGGACATGGAGACATGTTACAAGCTGTTCCGGCGTGATGTCATACGGCGTATCGCCCCGCAGTTGAGGGAGGAGCGTTTCGGATTCGAGCCGGAGATAACTGCGCGGGTGGCGGACGCCGGTTGCAGGGTTTACGAGTGCGCCATATCGTATAACCCGAGAACATACGAGGAAGGGAAAAAGATCGGGTGGAAGGACGGTTTCCGCGCCCTTTACTGCATATTCCATTACAGCGCCCACATCGCGCCGTTGCCTATGCAGATATTGATCTATCTGTTTATCGGCGGAGTGTCTATGGTCGCCAATATGGCATTTTTTATATTGGGCGACTTTCTTTCCGTTCCGGTGGATTATGCGATTGTAGGCGCGTTTGTCTTGGCGGCGGCGGTCAATTATGTGTTGTGTATTTTGATTTTGTTTAAGCATAAGGCGCGGTGGAGGACGGCCGGGGAGCTGTTTTGGTATGCTGTTACCACCGGTCTCATGGGTTTGATTGATTTTGGGGTGACGAGGGTATTGATAGCGTTGAGCGGTTGGCTTATCTTGCCGAAGTTAGCGGCGGCGGTAGCGGGATTCATCGGGAATTTTTTACTGAGGAAGTGGCTGGTGTTCCCGGAGAGAAAGAAGAGATGAAAGAACCTATTTTTGAGCCGGTTTTGCGCAAATTGCGTATGCGGATGGTGCTGCCGACGCTGCGGCGGTTCCCGCGGTGCCGGCTTTTGGATGTGGGTTGCGGATGGGAGGCGAGGTTGCTTAAAACTGCGGAGCCGTACATCGAGAGCGGCGTGGGGATAGATTTTAAGGCGCCGGAATTAAAGAGCGAGAAATTATCGACCATATCCGCCACATTGGATGATAAATTACCGTTTGACGACGCTTCTTTTGATGTGGTGACGCTTATGGCGGTGTTGGAGCATTTAGAGAAACCGCTTCAGATTTTGCGGGAGATCCGTCGGGTTTTGAAAAAGCCGGTGACAGCGGGCGACGGGCGCGGCGGTATTTTACTAGGAACGGTACCGAGCAAGGCGGCGAAGCCGGTTTTGGAATTTTTGAGTTATAGGATGAGAATTGTGAACGAGGCGGAGATCCGCGACCACAAGCGCTATTTTAATAAAAAAGATTTAGCAGAAATTTTCACCGAGGCCGGGTTCGGAGAAATCAGACATAGATATTTTCAATTTGGAATGAACAACTTTTTCGCGGTACATGTACGGTAACCGCCCCCCAACACCCCTCGCCGCCCCAAAGCCGCTGTCGGTATCCAACGAGCGTGCCCGTCCGGAGGCGTCTAGGGTCTTGGTGTTGTTCGGCTAGGCTCAAAGACCGCGAACGAATTCCATTGAATTAAACGCGGTGCGGATGTCGAAGTGCAGCCGGCAGTATCGCAGCAGTTGTTCCGTTATGTTTATACACTCGCCGGTAGAATAGCTATAGCGAGAACGCGACGCGTCTTCACCGCTTACGATCTTTGCTATACGCGAATCAATACCGTTGCCCGCATAATTCTCTGTATTGATACCGAATCCGGTATGCTCGCAGTAGCTGCCTATAAAGCGCCACAGCATGAGAAAAGCGGCGCTTGGATTTCTCTCCCCGTCTAACCCGTCAAGAAAGCCGGCCAGCAAATCAAAGAGTTCCGGATGCGGCGACGGTTCCGTTATGGTCTTTAGGTACAGCTCTATCGTTATGTCTCGGAGCGCGGACTTTGTTATGTCGGCGCGGATGCCGTGAAAAAAATTCGCCACGTGCAAACCGCCCAGCGTGTGCAGTTCGCGGTTGGGCCGGTGGTAGAGGAGCGCTTCAAGGAGGAGGCCTCTGTCGAGCGGCGTGGGGGTGGATTTGCCGCTGCTTCGGCGAGCGCCTTTCGCTATTCCGTGCACCAGTCCGCGCGAGCGGGTGAAGAGGCGCAGGATGCAGCTTGTCTCCCTGTACGGGGCTACGGAGAGGATGATCGATTCTGTTTTTTCGGCGCTCATTTAAAATCTTTATTTCGGGTAACTACTAACGCTATCCACAAATTTGATTATTTTCTCCCCTTTTCGCGCCATGCCGAGTTTCTCACGCGCTATTCCCTCTATGTGGGCGGTGTCGCTTTTCAGTCTTTCGATTTCGGCCCTAAGCGAATCGGCCTCGGCGTGGGCGGCCTCTATCTTTCGCGTAAGCTCGCGGTCTTGCTTGTAGGCCTGGTACATGTCCAGGAAGCCTTGATTCATAAACGTCAATACGGCAAGCGCTATGACGATGACGATAGATACCGCCATTATCACTAAAAGGCGTCTGTTATTTTTTTGTATCAAGAAAGCGCCCTCCTAAACTGCTGGCCGCCTATTTGCGTTACGAAGCCTTTTAGTTCCAGGTTCAGCAATATCGCCAGCAGTTGCGGGATTTCCACGCCGCATATTTCCGATATTGTGTCCACGCGTTGCGGTTCGTTCGACAGGACGTCCCAGACCGCGATTTCGTTTTCCGGGAGCAGCGGCGGCGTCTCGCTCCTTATGCTTTGGGGGGGCGCGGTCAAGAGCGGGACGAACGAGACTGTCGAGATATGCTCGAAAACGTCCGCGGCGGATCTGACAGGCACGGCGCCGTCTTTGATAAGTTTGAACGTGCCTGCGCTCATCGGCGAGTCTATCGGCCCCGGCACGGCGAAGACGACCCTGTTCTGCTGGAGGGCGTAGTCGGCGGTTATGAGCGCCCCGCTCCTCTCGCCGGCCTCCACGACTATCACTCCGCAGGAGACGCCGCTTATCACGCGGTTGCGCCTAGGGAAGTTGTACGCCTCGGGGACGGTGCCCGGCGGGAACTCGGAGACGATCGCGCCGTGTTCGCGGATATTCTTGGCAAGCCCCTTGTTCTCGGGGGGGTAGACGCGGTCGATCCCGCAGCCCAAAACGGCCACCGTCTTGCCGCCAAGCTCGAGACAGCGCTCGTGGGCGGCGGTGTCCACGCCGACGGCGAGGCCGCTCACGATCACGGCGCTTTTGCATAGCTCGGCGGTCAGCGAGCGCGCGCAGGCAATGCCGTATGGGGTGGGCTTACGCGTCCCCACGACGGCGAGCGCGTGGCCGCGCAGAGCCGAAAGGTCGCCCGTCACGTAGAGCACGGGCGGCGGGGCGAATATCTCCTTCAGGTACACGGGGTAGTCGTCGTCGGCCTGGATGAGGACGGAGACGCCGGACTTGCGGCAGGTTTCGATCTGGGCGTCGGCCTCGGCGAGCAGCTTCTCCGTATCGCGGAAGGCGCCGGCGCTTGAGGGCGGGACGAGCTTTTTGTCGAGCAAGAGCGTTAACGGCGCCGCAAGCGCGCTCTTGGGCGAGCCGAAAGCGTCCGCCAGGCGCTTTATGCGGGTGGGTCCCAGGCCGGGGATGTTGTTTAGGGCTATCCAATATCTGTGCATTTTTCAGTCTTTTTTAAGCCTTCTTCAATTCAAAACCGCCGACGGCAGGGAACAAAAATGTTCGGATTTAGATAATATACATAATATACAGCCGAATATACAACCGCCGTCGGCGTTGACGCCGATAAAGATTTTGACTTTAATATTTTGACTTTGGAGACTTTTTGTATTATATTTATGTATGGCGGTACGTATTATTTAATGACCGCCGTCAGAAAGGAGCATATTATGAACGTTACTTCCGCCGCCCCTGCCTCCGCCATGAAGGCGGCGACGCAGAGACTGGACGTTACCGCCCACAACGTGGCGAACGTAAACACGCAAGGTTTCAGAGCTTACCGCGCCGAGCAGACGGACGTCGTGAACGGCACGGGCCAAACGCCGGTCCGGGGCGACACCTACGAGCGCGGCGCGGGGACGCGGGTCTACGGCGCCGGAAGGGACCGTCAAAGCCCGGAGGATCTGAACAAGGAGATGACCGACATGATAACCGAGCGGAACACCTACGGCGCGAACGCCAAGGCGACGAAGATGAGGGATAAGATGGACGAGGAGACTATAAATTTGGTGGCTTGAAGAAAACCTCTTGATTTTAGTCGTCCCATATATTATATTACTACGTTGCTGATGGTGATTATTGCCGCGTTAATTTATGTGCCGCTTTAGCTCAGTTGGTAGAGCAAGGGACTGAAAATCCCTGTGTCCGCAGTTCGATTCTGCGAGGCGGCACCATCTTTCGGGGGTGGATTGAGTACTGAGCAATGCGAGAGACGGTACACTACCTATGGTGTATAAAGCTCCTTTTTGCGCTGTTTGCTACATGATATTGCGGTTTGCTTGGTGAGTTAAGGGGCGTAAGCAAATTGTCAATACCCTTTTTTGAACCTTGATTTCAGCGATTGGAGATATAACATGAACACATGTTTCGAGGTTGCGCACTATTTTCTTAAACGTCAGGATCCCGACGCCGGCGACCTTATGTCAAATTTAAAACTGCAGAAGTTGGTGTATTATGCACAAGGTTTCCATTTGGCTATGGAGGATTCGCCGTTATTTGGTGAACGTATAGAGGCTTGGGAACATGGCCCTGTTTGCGTTCCGCTTTATCAAGAGTACAAACAATATGGCTCCGACGCAATCCCCGTACCTGATCCTGATGTGGAGGCCTGCAGTATTTTTAGCGAAGCTACGCGCAAAGTATTAAATGAGGTTTATAACTACTACGGCCAATTTTCTGCGTGGAAACTTCGTAACCTTACCCACGAAGATACTCCGTGGCTAAAGGCTTACCATAAGGGACATGCGGAAATTACGCATGAAGATATGCGTTCATATTTCAAAACACAGCTTATCGAGGATTAAACACTCGGAAATGAGCCACCCAAAACCGAGACGGAACGCCTCTGCATGTATACGAGCCTCTGACGACCCTTATAATCCAGAGGATTTTCCGCCAAGATTCTCATTCAGATTTCTTATACGGAATTCGGACTTCGGATTTGAAAGTCTAAACGGCGACAGCAAAATTGCTTTGATAAATACATTGCACAAACTTAGCCAACTTACTTGGACAGATATTCGGCTTACACATAGGCACGGCTTAGGATATGAGAAGATTAAGACATCTGCATTAAATTTTGAGTTACCGCAGGGTGTTTCAACAGATTATCTCATTGTGTTCCGTTTTTGCGGAAAAGCCCCAATGCTTGGATATAGAAGCTTGTTCGGCACGTTATATATCATAGCGTTTGACACCAAATTCAAAGCATACAAACACGAGTAATTTTGGGGGACGGTCCCAACGCCGACAGACCCAATACAACACAGTCGCCACGGATTCCGAAGCCCTCAACCGCCCCTACATATCGCGGTATGCTTATGTACACCCCAATATCTTGCGGTAGTCAAAATTAGCTTAAAAAAATTTAACTTTTTCTTCAAAACCGCCTACTATATTTTACCTATACTATTCAACTCGGTAGGCTTAACATTTTAGAGGGAGGTTTTATGAAGTTGGAATTTGAAGTGGCTGAAGCCGTGGATCGTATTGCTGGAATTTGCGGATGGGATATTATAGACCAGATATGGAAGGCAACAGATGGGTTTAACAAACCGAATGCAGCAAAACTTATATGCGAACATAGGGCTGATCTTAATGAAATATTAAACTGTTTTGAGTTACTGAAATCTTTCAAAGCTAAAGATGATGAAAATAAAATTATAGGTTATATTGAGTATGTTCGTAAAAACCGTGCTACCGTTTTGGATGACACAGAGATAGCCTTAATACATGCCTTTAAAAACCTTTCAGATAATAGGCGATTTAGAGCACTACAATACGTTATTAATCTCAGCATTGAGGAGGGCGCTAACTTCGACTATGCTATCATATTCTATCACCGGCAAGGCTTCAGCGATGAGGAAATTACTCGCGAGTTGCCTGTTTCTGTGGAGAAAATTAAAGAAGTTTTGTCAGGAACAAAAGATGAAGCAGTTGTTCGTAAAGCTACCAAAGTAATGCAAGCGTTAGGAGATCGACATGTTCACATATTTCAGGATTAAGTCATATCAACTGCGGACGCTGTTGCTGACAGCTTTGATAGCCGTCAGTCTCCGGGATGACTGCGTTATATTATATTGACCTCGTGAACAGACTTAAGTACCTTTTAACAGCAGTTAGGTTTTTGTTAGAGGGTTTTCTGATTATGATAATGCTCTAGCCACCCAAACCCCATAAATACGCTAAAAAAGGGCTTTTTTGACGCCGCCATCGACGTCCAAAACGGCGAGACTGACTGAAAATCCCTGTGTTCGCAGTTCGATTCCGCAAAAATTCGTCAATATGCCACCGTCGCAGACGACTACGGATTAAGTATATAATCTTTGGGATTTATATATCTAATCCCGCAAACTCCCCGATTCGATACACGAAGACTCTGTCGAAACCCGTGAATACGACCGTTTTACAAGCCCAAAATCCGCTTGACGGCGGTTTCGGAAAGTTCGAGGCCTTTTACTATCTGTTTAACCGTAAAGCCCGTTTTGTACATACATTTGACGTGTTTGGCGCGTTCCAATTCCTGACCTTTCTGTAGGCCTTCCTGTCTGCCTTTCTGTAGACCTTCCTGTCTGCCTTTCTGTAGGCCTTCCTGTCTGCCTTTCCGTATGCCTCTAAGTTCGCCTTTGCCCTCCGCCGTTTGGACCGCGCTGTCGGCGCCTCTGCGGTTGTCCATGTACCTCATGTATATCTTTCTTTGCTCCGGCGTCATTCGGATATAGTCTAACTTCGCTTTGGCTTCCTTTATTCCGGCGGCCTTGAAGTCGTCGCGGACGGCGGAGTTTTTTAGGATGTATATCCACTCGTCGAACCTGCTACGCATTTTTTCGTCGAACATTCGCGGTAAAATCAGGTAATATTCAGGATGAATGTCAACCATTTTCTTTGATTTCGGAGCGACAGCCCGCTCGAACGGGATTTGCTCGTCTTTGTAGTGGATGCCTTTAAAAGTGTTTATATCGCCGGAAAATAAATATTCGCGCTTGGCGTTCAGGTTAAAATAGGCTATGTTTATCGAGTAGACTTTATTTATGTTGTAGAAATCACCCGCCTCAACTTGGTCCACTATCGCGCTGCAGACGCCGAAAAGCACCCTCGCGAAGAAGTCAAACTCCTGAAGAAACTGTATCTCGAAAATGGCGAGTTCGCCGCCGTTTATCTGCGCTTTAATGTCTACGCGGTTCACCTTGTCGTTTTTGTAGGTCTTAATGTTTTCGGGGTCGTCGATAGACTTGACCACGACATTTTTACCGAGAAGTTCGGACAGAAAGCCGTTTAGGACTACATAGTCGCGCTTGCCGCGCAACAGATATTTGACGGCGAAATCGAACGAGACTAACTCGCGCTCTGCGGACTTCTTGGCGGGGCGCTTCTTTTTGACGGTCTTTTTGACTGGCATACGGTCTCCTTTGGTGTGTTATACACCTATTAATATATATTATGGGTGGCGGTGTTGCCAAAAAAAGGTTGGTCGGTGGGACGTACTGACCGGCCGTCCCGCCGACCCGTTCTAGCGGCTTCGGGTTAAGGTTATTTAGGGAAGTTTACAAAAAGTTGCGTCCCACATATTCAAACAACATCCCGACTACGTCCGTTGCGCTACGACGTCTCTTTGTTTTTGGTTTCTTCTTCAAATTTAGATTCCCACCACAGCAAGTATGTCGGAGTCCAATCGTCAGCAAACCAACGGGTGTATTCCGGGCAGTCTTCATAATAATCATGGCCGCCCAATTTATCCAAAATATCATCGGGAATACACTCTTCCGGCGGCATAGGAATTTCTATGTCCATGTAAAAATCAAAAGAATCAAGAATATCGACTCCCTCATCTTCAAGATCGTTTTTAATGCGGTCATATTCTCGGTCTATCAATTCGCGCAATTCATCCGCTTGTTCGATCTTTTGAATCATTGAGTCGGGTAGGATACACCCGTGACCGTTCTTTTCTTTGTATTTACGTAAAATCTGAAGCGTATTCATTAATCCTCCATTTGATTTTGATTGAAAATGCGGGGTTCAGCCCCGCATTTATCTATGAAGCCGAAGGCTTCGTCTAAAAAAGAATTTGATTTTTTGATTTCTACTTTATCGTCCCGCCAGCCACGACAGTATCTCCATCATATAACACCGCCGACTGTCCGGGCGACACCGCTCTTACAGGTTCGTCGAACTTTATTCTTATAGTTAATCCGCTGCAGACGCTTTTGTCACCGGCTACTTCAACGACTGTGGCTCCGATTGCCGCGCTCTTGTAGCGTATCTGCGCGGCATAATGTCCGTTTACGTTTATGCCTCTTGTTTTGGAGATTACGGCGTCTTCTATTACGGCTTCTACACTTGTGATCTGACTGTCTTCCGCTACGATTACTTTGTTTTCGTTTGGGATGATCTGTTTGACGTACATCGGTTTCCCCAGCGCCCCCAAGCCTTTGCGCTGGCCTACGGTGTAGTTGTGGATGCCGGTGTGCGTTCCCAATATTTTGCCGTTGGTATCGACTATGTCGCCCGATTCGGCTACGGCGTCTGCTCCTCGCGATCTCAGAAAACGGGCGTAGTCCGTTCCGGGGACGAAGCAGATGTCTTGGCTCTCGCCTTTGTCGGCGGTCGGGAGGTTGAGTCTCTTCGCCATGGCGCGTGTTTCGACCTTGGTCATTGCGCCAAGGGGAAACAGTATTCTCTCTATAGGCGAGGCCAATATCGGGTAGAGGAAGTACGACTGATCCTTTTTGGCGTCCGCGCCGCGCCGCAGTTCGGCGTTGTCTATCACCGCGTAGTGACCGGTGGCAATGTAATCGCAGCCTAGCTCGTCGGCGGTTTCGAAGAGTATCCCGAATTTGATGCGGCGGTTGCAGGCGACGCACGGGTTCGGGGTGCGGCCGGATTTGTACTCGCTTATGAAGTTGCCGATGACGGCGCTGTTGAAGAGGCCGGAGAGGTCGACGGCTTGGTGCGGAATATGAAGACGGTCGGCGACGAGCTTGGCGTCTCTTGCGGATTTTCCCTTGACGCCGCCGGGGGTGGTGCCGAAAGTGACGCCGCAGACGTCGAACCCTTGGTCTATAAGGATAGCGGCGGTAACGGAGGAGTCCACGCCGCCGCTCATTTCTACCATTGCCTTCTTCACGTCAAACCCCTTTAAGCTGTCTGATGTACTCCTTGTCAATCTGAAAATACTCGATAACGTTGAACAACGCGTCTATGTCGATCACGTCGTTGAAATCGTCTAACGAGTCCTCCGGGCGTTTGTCTAGGATTCCCACCCTTATCATATTGTACACTATGGATCCGAAGTCGTCCGTCGTCTTTACGCCCCAGCGGTTCAGGACGCTTTTGGCCATCGGGCCGAACTGCCTGTGGGCGAGCATGAGCAGCGCTTTGGAAAGCTCTTGGCCCGTTACGTGGCGTTTTTCCCCTATTTTGGTGGTGCAGAAGTCGAGACCGCCCATGACGAACTCGTAGGCGCCGACATTGTACCGGGTGTCGAGGCCGCTTTCGACGATCTTTCTCCTTATTCTGTCGGTGAGTTCGTTTGGCGGCGGCATGGCGTTTCTGTTTGGCGGGTTGTGGATTTGAAGGGCGGCCCCCGGAGGTTCCGGGGGCGTTCCTGTTTGATGTCCGTTTACTGTTTCAGGTTGACGAACCTTGTCGGGTTCTTGCCGGGGTTGAAGGTTATCGTCTCCGTTTTTTCAACCCCGTCTTTAACGAAGCGGACTTGGTGCGTGCCCGTCGGGACTTGCAACTCGCCCTCGTTGGACGTCCCCACCAATCTTCCGCCTATGTACACTTCGGCTTTCGGCGGGAGGGTCGCTATGAATATGCTGGCGCCGGAGGCCGCCGACGGCGGCGGGGGCGGCGGCGCCGACGGCGTAGACTGGTATGACGGGGCCGGGGGCGGCGGGGCCGCGGAGGCGGCTCTTGAGAGTGAGAACGGCACATTGAGCGTGCCTCCCTCGAACTCGACCGTTTTCGTCGCCTTTTCGTAGCCGTTCATGGAGACGGCGATGGTGATGTCGCCCCATGAGGATGGTTTGAAGGTGTACGGCGTGACTCCGGCCCTTCTGCCGTCGACCTCGACCGTCGCGCCGGACGGGCTGGAGGTGACTACCACCTGCTCGACCTTGGGCGGAGGCGGGGGCGCCGCCGGCTCGGGCGGAGGCGGGGGCGGCGAGTAGGACGGTGCCGGTTCCGAGTAAGACGGCGTCGAATATGACGGGGTAGAAGAGTATGACGGAGTCGTATACGACGGAGCCGGGTAGGACGTCGCGGACTTCTGCTTGGGATCGGGCTGTTTTTCGTGTTTGTCGGGCTTCTTATCGTCCGGCTTGGACTTGCCGGCGGCGTAGCCCATGGGCTTAGGCGCGTCCACCTCTATGGTGGTGACCGGGATGTCCGACGCGCTCATATCGGGACCGCCGGTCGGGCCGCTGGGCCTATCGACCGGCAGCGCGGCGGATTCCGTTGCGTCGCCGCCGCCCCCGATGCCCTTATGCACGAAGAAGTAGTATCCGCCGCCGGCAAGCGCCAATAAGGCGATAACGGCCGCGATCGCCGCGACGGGGGCGCCCTTCTTCTTGGCCTTGAATACGCCGTCGTCGTCGTCCGAACCGAAGTCGTCCGGCGGTTCCTTGAACTTCTTCTTAGCGCCGAAATCATCGTCGTCAAACGGGTCTTTGGACTTCTTCTGGCTGCCGAAATCGTCGTCAAACGGGTCTTTAGACTTCTTCTGGCCGCCGAAATCGTCGTCAAACGGGTCTTTGGACTTCTTCTGGCCGCCGAAATCATCGCCGAAGCCGTCGAAAGACTCTTTGGCCTTCTTCTTTTTCTTGCCGCCGAAGTCGTCTTCGAAATCGTCGAACGACGCGGGTTTGGGGGGCGTATCGAGCGAGCCGAAAGGCGTGCCGCCCAATTCTCCGAAGGCCATTGTTTCCGACGGGAAAGCGTCGGTCGGCGGCGGGAAGGCCGGGGCTGTGGGCGGCGGCGGAGCCAAAGGCTGTAACTCCATAGGAGCCGGCGGCGGCGCGGACATAGGCTCCGGCGTCAGCGGCGGCGGCGGCGGCGCGTAGACCGGCGGAGGGGGAGGCGCGTAGACCGGCGGCGGAGGCGCGTAAACCGGCGGAGGCGGCGGGGGAGGCGGCGCGGCGGCGCGGCTGCCCAACGGGGCGTCGTCCCCGAAGACCGAGCCTATCTCCGAGCGCAGACTCTCGAACTCCGACTGCGCCGCCGATCCGGCGGCGGAAGCGGCGGCCGATATCCCGTTCGACAGCCCCATAAGCTCGGCCTCGCCGGACAGCACGCTCATAGCGCTCTGAATACCGGCGGTCTGCAGAATACCCACGACTTTGGTCTGCGGCGAGAGGAGCGCGAGCGTCCCGCCCGCCTCCTGCGCCCGCTTGTTGAGCGTCACCAGAGCGTTGATGCCGTCGGAGTATATGTAATCCAACGGTGAGATGTCTATCGCGATGTGACGCCTGCCGGACGAAATCATACGATCGATTTGGTCTCTCAGCAGGCCGGAATTGAACATCTCATCGTCTTCCAGCACCGGCATGACGACATCAAAAACCCCGATTGTCTTGATACTGAAGTTAATAGCAACCTCCCTGAAGAATGTCGCTGTCGAGCATCCGCACGAAATGCGCTAGACAGGGTTCGAACCTGTGGCCTTCGGCTTCGGAGGCCGACGCTCTGATCCAACTGAGCTACTAGCGCTTCCCAAAGTACTAATATAATTAATGCTGTGAAAGATTGGGGAAATTTTTTTTGACTTTCGCGACGCTCAAATTGTACAATGAAAATAGTAGGAAGCAGTAACGCCGCCCGGCGTTTTTGTACCAAAAACCGAAAACGAAGAAAATGAACTACAATATTGAAGAGCTTCAAGACAAGATCAAGACGATCGCGAATCTGCCAACGCTCCCGCACATAGCCTCGCGGCTTATGCGGATCGTGAACTCCCCGGCCGCCTCCGCGGACACGGTCGCCGCGCTCGTCTCCCAAGACATCTCCCTGAGCGCCAAGGTTCTGCGCTTAGCCAACAGCGCCTTCTACGGCATCCCGCGCAGCGTAAACACGCTAAACAACGCCGTGATCATCCTCGGTTTCAAGATAATACAGACCATGGTTCTGAGCCTAACCGTCTTCGACATGTTCACCGAAGACGACGACAAGCCGCAAGCGCCCTTCGACCGCGACGCCTTTTGGGATCACTCGCTGCGGTGCGCGGTTATCGCGAGGCTCCTAGCGCACAAACGCAAAAGAAACTACGCGCTCGACCCGGAAGAGGCCTTCTGCGCCGGTCTGCTGCACGACATCGGCAAAGTGGTGATGGAGCAATACCTCAACACGGACTTCCACAAGGCCCTCTACCACGCTCAAGCCAACAACATCCCGAGCTTCGAGGCCGAGAAAGAGGTCTTGGGCTACACGCACTGCGACGTGGCCTCCTGGCTGACCGGCACCTGGTCGCTGCCCGAAGAGATCGAGCAGCCGCTGGTATGCCACCACGAACCCGAAGACGCGACAATCTGCGCCGACGCGGTGCTGGTGTGCCACATAGCGAACATAATGAGCAAAATAGACATGAAAGACCAAAATACAGTAGAGTCCACGTTGCGCGAATTAGAACCCAAAGCTAAGTTGCTGGGCCTGTACACAAGAGACCTGTTAGACGTAGTCGAGGAGATCCCCGGAGAGATGGAGAGGTCGTCAATGTTCATTAAGAAGGAGGCGAAAACATGAAAGTAACAGAATTAGCCGGCGCGTTAAAAATGAAAGTCGTCTGTCCGGCCAAAAACGACGATACCGAGGTCACCTGCGGGTACACCTCCGACCTGCTCAGCGACGTAATGGCCAACGCCGAAGACAGCTGCGCGCTGATCACCATACAAGCGCACGTTAACACCGTCGCGGTCTCGGCGCTCGCCGGGGTGTCGGCGGTGATAATCTGCAACAACCACGCCGTGCCTAGCGACATGGAGGAGGCGGCGCGCCGGGAGGGCGTGGCCGTATTGCAGACCGAGCACAACCAGTTCACGGCGTCGTACTTGGTCTACCGTCAGTTATTCGGAACGACGGCCTGAAAAAATGATATACAAGGCGGACCTCCACATCCACTCCTGCCTCTCCCCGTGCGCCTCGCTCGACATGTCGCCGCTCGCCATTGTGACGCGCGCCAAGGAGGTGGGCCTGAACTGCCTCGCGCTGACCGACCACAACTCCGCGGGCAACTGCGCGGCTATGGGCAGGCTGTGCGCCAGGGAGGGCGTCCTCTTCTTTCCGGGGCTGGAAGTCACCACGGCGGAGGAGGCGCATATCGTCTGCCTCTTCGGGGAGGTAGAGGCCGCCGTCGAGCTAGGGCGGATGGTCTACGAGGCGCTGCCGCACATCGACAACGTCCCTGAGAAGACCGGCGACCAGGTTCTCGTGAACGAGGAGGACGAGGTCGAGGGGTTCGAGGAGCGGTACCTTGGCATGGCCACGCTGTTCACGGTGGACGACTTACGCGAGCGGGTAGCCGCGCTGGGCGGCCTCTTCATCGCGGCGCACATCGACAGGCCATGCTTCAGCGTGGTGTCGCAGCTGGGTTTTTTGTCCGGCGAGTTCTCGGCGGCGGAGCTGTCGCGGGCCGGGGCTATGCGGGAGGAGGCCAGGCGGCTGGCCGGGGGTTACGCCAAAGTGACGGCGTCGGATTCGCATTACATACATACCATCGGGAGCGCTTACGTGGAGTTTGAGGCGGATGAGGCAAACATAACCGGTTACAGACAAGCGCTTTTGGACAGAAGGGTGAAATTGGCGGCTTTAGACAATGCGTTCAGGACTGCCCCGGGGACGGGTAGCGACGGGCAGGGGCCGGGTTTAAAACCCGCCCCTGCCTAAAGACCTTACTTTTTTACGGCTTTCTTAGCTACGACAGTCTTGACCGGCGAGACAGCCGGCTTCGACTCCACCTTGGGCGGGGCCTTTTCTTCCGCTTTCGGCGCGGGCTTTACCTCAGCCTTGGGCGGTTCTTTGACCGCAGGCGCGGCGGCAACCGGCTTGATCTCCACTTTAGGAGCGGAGACGGGGACAGGCTTGGACTCCGGCGCTTTGGCCTTGGCGGCGCTCTTCTTCATCTCTTCCGCCACCTCCCTCTCGGCTTGAGCCCAATCGGACTGCTGATCGCCGGGTATGCCGTTGCGCACGCGCCTCTCGTAGACCTCGTAGGCCTTCGCCGCAATTCTCTCTCTCTCGGAATCGGTTGACACGTTTTTCCTCCTTTCTCAATATGACAATAATTATGAAAATGATGTCTGTTAACACAAAAACAACCGTCAGCAACAAATATAGTTTATGGCACGCCCAATAATCAAATTTTTTTTTTGCGCTGTCATATTATATATTTCTGATACCATGGCAACAGCAACCACGAGCATCGGCGAAGACGGCGGCGCAACCGCAGGCCCCGCCGACGCCGCCGAACCGCTCTCTTTTGACGAGACGGTGAGGGCGGCGCTGGCGTTCTGCGGGTCGCTGCCCCGGGATTTCGCCCCCTGCGGACATCTGCTTGAGGAGTTGCAGACGCGGCTCTCCAAGGGACGGCTGCACTTCGCCGTGCTCGGCCAGTTCAACCGCGGCAAGAGCACCTTCATAAACGCGCTGCTGCGGATTAAGGCCCTGCCCACCTCCGTGCTGCCGCTGACCTCCGTCCCCACGCTCATAGAGTACGGCGCGGAGCCGGTGTGCCGGGTGAGGTTCCTCGACGGGCGCGACGACCTGGTCGTGACGGCCGCCTCCGGCGGGATGGAGACCGCGTTGCGGCAGTATGTCGCCGAGGCGAGCAACCCCAAAAACCGCCTGGGGGTGAGGGACGCCGCGCTCACATGCAAGAGCGACCTGCTGGCCAACGGGACGGTGCTGATAGACACCCCCGGCTTCGGCTCCACGCACCTGCACAACACGCAAACCACGCTCGATCTCTTGGTCGAGTGCGACGCCGCCCTCTTCCTCCTCTCCGCCGACCCGCCCATGACGCAGACGGAAATGGAGTTCCTGCGGCAGGTAAAGGAGCGCATCCCCAAGCTCTACTTCATACTGAACAAGGTGGACCTCCTCTCGGCTCCGGATCTGCGGGAGGTGGAGGGGTTCATACGCGGCATTCTGTGCGGCGAGCTAGGCTTCCCAACCGACGTTACCCTATACCGCACCTGCGCAGTCAAAGCCGAGCGGGCCGGCGCCGACAAGGAGGGCGACAAGGCCTGGGAGCAGAGCGGCCTGGGCGCCGTCAGGAAGGAGGTGCTGGACTTCATGGTGCGCGAGAAGTACTTCACGCTCTCCGAGGCGCTCAGCGGCAAGTACAATGAAATCGTCGCCGACATCAAATCGCGCCTTGAGAAGAAACTGAGCGACCTCACCGCGCCTATAGCCGCCGCCCAGCAGGAGATAAGCGCGATCACCGGCGCCATACAGTCGCTGGGTCTGGAGCTTGAGTCGCAGACAAAGCGGTGCGCGGAGGAGAGAGGCGCGCTGACCGCGAAGCTCGACGCGCTGACCAAGGAGCACAGGGAGCGCAGCGCGACGTCCATTAAGAAAACGCTGGACGCGACGATCAACATCAGATACCTCCCGACAGAGGCCGCGGGCATAGCGGCCGCCGCGCTGCCCAGACACGCGGCAGAGGCCGGGACAAGGCTCCTAAGCGCAATAGTCGAGTCGGCAAACAAGTCCATCCGCGCCGCCGCCCTGCGCCACGCGCTGACCCTGACAAACCTGCAGAAGCGCCACGCCGAACTGCTGAAAAGCGGCGGCATAGTGACGCAAAAAGCGGAAACATTCGTGGAACAAACGGAAATAGCGCAGCCGGACCACGCCAAAATTTTCGAGGCGACCACCTGGGGAACGCCGCCGGCGCACACATTGGACATCTTCAAAAACAAGCAGACCCGTCTTGAAACCATAAGGGCCTTCTACACCCCGCTCTGCGACGAGGCTTTAACGGCAAACATAGACAAAGCGGTAAAACACGGGCGGCTGCTATCCAACGGAGCGTGGGCAAAACTGCAAATCGCAATCAAAGCGTCCTACCAAGAGATGATAGACTATCTGAAACAGCTGCACAAGGCGAGGCAGGAGCGTTTACAAAAGACGCAAGAAAGCATTAAAGGGGAGGCGGCGTTCCTTAAAGAGAAGATTAAAGAGTGCCCGGCGGCGTCGTTTTAAAAAATTTACAGTTCCGAGTTCTGCATTATATTATATTTTACTCTTGTTAATCCCCAATCCAAACTAATAAGGAGGGGTATGAAAAAGCTCTTTTCAGCGCCAAAGCCTATATTATTTCTGCTGGCCGCCCTCTTTGCCGTCCTCGCCTCCGGCTGTTCCGGCGGCGACAAAGGCCCGCCAGATGTCCCCACGCTCATGTCACACCTAGTCTTGCAGTTGGGGATCATCGTTCTGGCGGCGCGTGCCGCCGGACTCATAGTCCAGAAATTTAAAGTGCCGTCGGTGCTGATTGAGCTGGGGATAGGCATAATCATAGGCCCGCACCTCCTGGGCGGCGACCTGTTGACGTTTCAGGGATTCCCGCACGGGATATTCGGCCCCGAAGGGGGGATACCCGATACGGGAATACCCGTCACCAACGAACTTTACGCGATAGCCACTATCGCATCCATAATAATGCTCTTCTCGGCGGGTCTTGAGACCGACCTGGCGCTGCTGCTCCGGTTTTCGCTCACCGGCCTTGCGGTCGGTACGGGCGGCGTGATCGCCTCATTCTGCCTTGCGTCCTTTGTCGCGATAAACTTTTTCCCTTGGGAAACTACGGAAAAACTATGCACGGGGCTTTCCGATCCGCGCGTACTGTTCTTGGCGGTGATGTGCGTCTCCACGTCGCTGGGCATCGTGGCCCGCATACTCTCCGAGAAGCGCAAGATGGACTCGCCGGAGGGCGTCACCATCTTGGCCAGCGCGGTGATAGACGACATGCTCGGCATAGTCGCGCTCACGGCGGTGACCGGGTTCATAGCGGCGTCCGGAGGGGCGGCGGCGGCCGAGGCGCTCGGCGGCGGTCAGGCGGCGAATCCGTATCTCAACGTCGGCAAGTCAATCGCCGTTTGGCTCTTCTTCACAGCCGTCGGGATACTCTTCGCGGGACAGCTGGCGAGGGCGATAAAGAAATTCAAGTCCGTGACCTACATCTCCATCGTAGCGCTGGGCTTGGCGCTCGTCTTGGCAAGCATCTTCCAAATGGCCGGCCTCGCCATGATCATCGGCGCCTACGTCGTGGGGCTTTCGCTCTCCAAGACCGACCTGACCGACACCGTGCGCGACACTCTAGAGGTCGTGAACAGCTTTTTCGTGCCGGTCTTCTTCGTGGTCATGGGAATGATGGTCGATGTAAAAGCCATACTGCCCAAAGACGTGCTGATCTTCGGCGCCGCTCTGTCGGTAGCCATGATCGTCTCAAAGGTGATCGGGTGCGGATTTCCGACACTCTTCTTCAACTTCAACCGCTTGGGCGCCCTGCGCATAGGCATGGGCATGGTCCCCCGCGGCGAGGTCTCGTTCATCATAGCCGGCATCGGGCTCGCTTCCGGCGTACTGACTCCGAGCATGTTCGGCGCTGGGGTGCTAATGGTGCTCGCCTGCGCCATAGTCTCCCCGCCGCTCGTCTCGGCGCTCTTCAGCAGCCCCAAAAAGGGCGTAAGAAAAGAACTGTACGTCAGACAAACAGTATCAACACCCATCGCCGTGCCCACCCACGAGCTGACGGGACTCCTGGAACTGCGCCTGGTGCAGGCCTTCCGCTCCGAGGGCTTCTTCATCCACGCCATCTCCATAGACAGCCACAACACCGTCTACCACCTGCGCAAAAACGCCATCCACATCTCGCTCCACACCGGATACACCAGCTTGGAATTCGAGTCCGACAAAAAGGACGTGATCCTTGTAAAGGCCATAACCCACGAAACGCTGCTGCATATAAACAACGCGGTCGTCGGCGTTAAAGACCTCATAAAACCGGAAAAAATGCTCGAAGACGTGACAGACGCGCAACCGCGCACAGACTCGAAGTTCAAAGACGCCCTATCCCCCTTCTGCATAATCCCGTCGCTTAAAGCCGGCTCAAAACAGGAGGTGGTCGAGAAATTGGTGGGGATGCTACACGAGCACGGGCTGATAAACAAAGAGCACGACGACGCGGTGAAAGCCGTGATGGAACGCGAAGCCACCATGAGCACCGGCATGCAGCACGGCGTCGCCATGCCCCACGCCAGAACAGACGCCGTCGACAAAATCACGCTGGCCGTAGGCCTGTCCCGCACGGGAATTAATTTCGACTCGCTAGACGGGGAGCCGTCTAAGATATTCGTGCTGATACTCTCGCCGGAAAGCACGGAAAGCCCGCACATACAGGTGCTTGCAAACATCTCGGCGCTGCTTAACAACGAGGATATGAGGACTAAGCTTTTGGCCTGCAACAGCCAGGACGAGATACATAAGTTCTTTATGGGGGGTCTGGGGCACTAACGGGGACCGGCGGGCGGGCAAGATTTCAAACCCTGCCCGCCGCCTTATCACCCTCCCCGCTCATTTCAGGCGCTGGGTTTCGGAAACTGACACTCCAAAACAGCCTTGTTTAATAAAACCGCGGCTTTCTGATATTTTTCAAAATCTATGCTCACGCCCTCTATTATGCTCCTTTTTACATACAATGCGGCTACCGGATGGTCGCCGCCGTTATAGACGCCGAATATTATCGATTTACTTATGTAGTATAGAACTACACAAACGACGGCTACGATAAGACATATCAACAGCAAGACAGCGCCGCTTTTCCCGCCCGAAAGGCAACCCAGCCCGGTAAAGAAAAACACCGCGGCGATCACCAATAACTGGAACGGTTTGTGAAAGCCGGTCACAACAGCCGTTACCGCGGAATTGGGGACGCTTATATCCGACTGCCCCTTTCTCAAACTCGCGGTCTTGAACAGCAAGTTCTTACTGTTGCACCGCAGTTCCGTTGTGGTGTCTATGCCGATCAACGTGAGCAAGTACGCCCAAATACCCTCGCTCCTGCCCGCGATGTACAAAAACTCATCCGCGTTTTCGTCTAACTTGAATTCTCTCAAAACCAACATCTACGGCCTCCTTGATTTATAGTGTATAAAGAAATCTTACGATAATGGTAAAATATATTGTAAACAGCGAAAAAACAAATAATTTTCGTATATTCGCCGTTTCACGCGAGCAACCCCTGTCACAACCTAACCCCGCACTCTATCCCCGCCTCCAAAAACATATCACGCATAAATTCCAGTTCGTCCGCCCCGTACGGCTTTACCGACGAGTAGGCGGGATCTAACGTAGGCTGACCCGGGTTGAACTGCTGTATAAACACTTTGCTTACGCCGCGCAACTCACCGCGCAGAATCTCTATATCACCCCGGCCGACTATGCCCGGCGCCGCGGTTATCCTTATTTCGGCGCTTCCGGCCATCGATTTAACTATGCCTATCGACTTGGAAAGACGCTCCCGGCAGTCGCCGCTGTACCGATCCGGAAGATTCAGCAGACGGTATTTGCCGGGAGCGGTCTTAATGTCTAAGGCGAGGTAATCGGGGCGGCATGTTGTTAATACATCAGGTTCTAAACCGTTGGTATCAAGTTTCACTTTCAATCCCAGCGATCTTAATTTGTCGCAAAGGCCTGCCAGCTCGGGGTGCAGCGTAGGCTCGCCGCCGCTTATCACCGCGCCTTCAAGTATATTTTTACGTTTGATGATGTGATCTTCTATATCGCAAAAAGGGATCGGGGGATAGCTGTCCCGGACTATGCCGGGATTGTGGCAGTAGGGGCAGCGGAGATTGCAACCGGGCAGGAACAGGAGCGTTGACAGGTTACCGGGATAGTCTATCAGCGATGTTTTAATCCAGCCGGAAATTATAGGAAACCTCACCCCACCGCCTCGGCCAGCCCCATCATCTCCCGCCTTTCGGCCATACCCACAAAATCCACCGCTTGCACCACAGGGTCTCTCGCGTCCCCGGTATCTTCAACGTCTTCAGCTTCTTCGGCGTCTTTATGGACTCTGAGGTTTCCCGTGTCGAAGACCGTTCTTTGGCTGAACTCCGACTTTTTGCCGGGATTCCAGTTTTGCACGGGGCGGTAGTAGCCGACTATCCGGGCGTAGACCTCCGTCTCCTCCGAACAGTTGGGGCAGGCGAAGTGCTGGCCTTTCAGGTAGCCGTGCGACTTGCATACCGAGAAAGTGGGAGATATGGTGAAGTAGGGTATGCGGTAGTTGTAGGCTATGGCCCTGACCAGCTTTTTGCAGGCCTCCACGTCGTCTATGGACTCCCCTATGTGGGCGTGGAAGACCGTGCCGCCGGTGTATTGGCTCTGGACGGAGTTCTGCATGTCCAAGGCTTCGAAGAGGTCGGCTGTGGCGTCTACCGGCAGTTGGGTGGAGTTTGTCAAGAACGGGTTGTCGCCGCCGGGGATGATCATATCCGGAAACTTCTGCCTGTCGATCTTCGCCAGCCTGTAGGAGGTGCTCTCCCCGGGGGTGGCCTCAAGATTGTACAGGTGGTTGGTCTCTCCCTGGTACATGATCAGGCGTCCGCGCATGTGCCGCAGCACCTCCATGGCGAACTCGCGCGCCTCGGGATCGGTCAGGTCTTTGCCCATGAAGTTTAGCGTGGACTCGTTCATACCGATCAGGCCGATCGTGGAGAAGTGGTTGTTCCAGTGGCGCAGGTAGCGCTGCGTGTACGGGAAGAGACCCTGGTCCATCAGCTTGGTTATCACATCACGCTTGATCTCTAAGGAGTCCCGCGCTATATCCATATAATGGTTGAGCTGCCTGTAGTAGTCGTCCTTGGTCTTCGAGAGGTAGCCGATTCTGGCCAGGTTTATGGTGACGACGCCTATCGACCCCGTGAACTCGTCGGCGCCGAAGAGGCCGCCGCCGCGGTTGCGCAGCTCCCTCTTGTCGAGCTGCAGGCGGCAGCACATAGAGCGCACGTCACCCGGCTTGAGAGAGGAGTTTATGAAATTTTGGAAGTACGGCGTGCCGTACTTCGCGGTCATTTTGAAGAGCAGCTGCGCGTTCTCGCTGTCCCAGTTGAAGTGCGGGGTTATGTTGTAGGTCGGGATGGGGTACGAGAAGCCGCGCCCGTCGGAGTCGCCGTCTATCAGCAGCTCCAGGAACGCCCGGTTCACCATGTCCATCTCGCGCTGGAAGTCGCCGTAGGTCTGCGGCAACGGTTCCCCGCCCACGATCGCCGGCTGGTCGCGGAGGTCGTCCGGGACCGTCCAGTCCAAGGTGATATTTGTAAACGGCGCCTGAGAACCCCACCTGGAGGGGGTGTTCACGCCGAAAAGGAACGACTGTATCTGCTGTTTGACGTCCGCGTAGGAGAGGTTGTCCACGCGAACGAATGGCGCGAGGTATGTGTCGAAGGAGGAGAAGGCCTGCGCCCCCGCCCACTCGTTCTGCAGGATGCCCAAAAAGTTGACCATCTGCTGTATTAATGTGGAAAGGTGCTTGGGCGGCTTAGACGATATCTTCCCCTTGACGCCGCCCAGCCCCTCGGAGATGAGCTGGCGCAGCGACCACCCGGCGCAGTAGCCGGAGAACATGCTCAGGTCGTGGATATGGATGTCGCCGTTGCGGTGGGCGTTGGATATGTCCGGGCTGTACCTCTTCTCCAGCCAGTAATTGGCGGTGATCGCCCCGCTGTTGTGGAGGATCAGCCCGCCCAGCGAGTAGTTTACGTTGGAGTTCTCGTTTACCCGCCAATCCTCCTGCTTTAGGTAGCCGTCCATAGTATGGGCGATGTCGAGGAGGAGGTCGTTCGTGGAGCGGACGCGCCTGCGCTGCTCGCGGTAGAGGATGTAGGCCTTGGCGACAGCCGCGTACCCTTGCTCGATGAGCACCTTCTCTACTATATCTTGGATCTCCTCCACCGCCGGGATCGAGTTGGCGTGGAACTTCTGACCTATGACGTTCTCGACCTGCTTGGCCACCTCATGCGCCCGGGAAAAGTCCCCCTCGCCCACCGCCTCGGCGGCCTTCAGGATGGCGTTGGCTATCTTGTAGTTGTCGTAGGGAACAAGCTTACCGTCGCGCTTGCGAATGGTCGAAATCATCACTGCCTCCGTTTTTTTGTTTTTTTTGCTTTTTTATTTGTTGTTTTTTGTGTTTTTGAGGTGTTTTCGCGATTTTGAAGCCTTTCAAGACGCTTTTCGCGGCCTCCCCACCATAGAACGCCCAAAACACAATATAGGCGGCTCTCAGTTAATAAACATACTATATATGCGCATCAAAGGTCAAATTATTGTGAAACTTTTTTACGGGCGGTAGGCCGGAAATCGCGTAAGTGGTTGATTATTCAAGGAGAGCGAGGCGGCGGCGCGGCGGCGCCGGGGACGATGCCCGGGGCGGTGTTGATAGGCGAAATATTGACTTACGGCGACGCAGGCATTATATTAAATAAAGCAGGGGGGTGCTAAAGATATGGCTCTTTCGGATAAATATTCAAAGCGGATCGTAGCAGGGCGACAACGGAAGCATATTCTAGGGATAAGAATAGTATATTCATCAATAGGGGCGCATGTTATACCCATTAGTGATTATTAAAGGAGGTCGTTATGGAAGTTGTAGACATACTTGACGCGGCGATGTATGATAGGCGGAAGCTTAGGGTGGAAACTATCGCGAGGGGCGCTATAGTTGGTACGCCTTACGCGGTTGATGAATTAGAAACTGATCCCGACAGGTTGGGATATTATGTATCGCTTAGCAAGACAAAAGCCGATACCGTCTTTTTAGACGAAGTGACCCGCATTTTAGACGAAAAAACGGGCGACGTACTGATTGACGTAAGGAATACCGCCGCACAACACGCCGTAGCGGTCTAATACCCCCTCCTTACAAATAATGTATATAACTACGGAGGATCTAATGGCCCTAGTAAAGAAACACCCCGAGCTAAAACCCGCCGGCGAAGCGCTGATGTCGGCAAGCGCTCTCAAGGCGCTCCGCGCCTGGTACAACCGGGACCTAGACAAAGACCGAGACGTACTCGACAGGATCGACTACGCCGTGACGGAAGCCGAGAAGAAGGCCAAAGCCGAAAAAAGAAGAGCCGTGGCCGCCGAACGCAAAAAGGCTCAGAAAAAAACCGAGGAAGCCCAGAAAAAAACCGAGGAAGCCCAGAAAAAAATCCGAGACGCTCAGAAAAAAGCCGAAGCCGCTCTGAAACGAACCCTCGAACTCGTCAGACAAGGATACTCCGCGGAACAAATCGAAAAGATCATACGCAAAAAAGGGGAATCCTCGGACTTCGACTCAACGGGACGGACATCGAGAAAATGAGGCCAATGGAAAAAAATAAAAAATGAATACAGAAGATACCATCGCTCTACCTAGAGATTTTTTGCGGATATATGAAAACTGTGGTAATAAAAAACCGGCGGGAATGGGAGACCATGACCCGCCGGATGAGATGAGGGGCGCTAGTAGAAGTAGACGCCTAGAGATCTTACGCTTATGTTTTGGCCGGATTGTACTTCTACTTTGCCGGTGCCGGTGCCGGTGCCGGGGTTGGTTACGACTGTGCCGGCTTTGTGGGCGTATAGGTCGCCGAAGTCTTGTAGGACGGTGGGGTCGAATTTAACCGGCGTTGAATATTCCGACGTACCCGTGTTCCACTCAAGCTTATTTGACGAGAAGTTGTGGATCGCACCTATAACCTTTCCTTTAGGAGTTTCAGGCTTGTTGATCGCTTTGAAGTGTATGCTGTTTTGAGTGGAGGTGTTCGCCTCATCTATGTATACGAAGCCACGGAAGTCATCTTTTGTCCCGAATTGCATCAATCTTGCGTTACCTGCGCCAACGTATATCAATGTGTTTGCAGTTGAATTTGTTGTACTTGAGTAGAAGCTGCCAGCCCCACCATTAATAGACCCTGTCCCTGTTATAATGTATATTATATTTGCGTCATACGTACCCGGATTGCCACTAAACGTGATGTCTGAGGTAACTTCGACTACCATGTATTTACCCATGTAAAGAGTGCTGGGGTTTTTCAAGGCATCCTTGTAAGTTTTATCCAATTGAATTATACTAAATTGGGTCGTTGCATTTGGGTCTGCTATTGCATCTTTCGCATCATAAATTACAACACTTCCTCCATTTCTCGTGCTGGCATTGTATATCGGTTGTACGGAAAGTTGCGGATCCTTACGTTTATCTGGGTCGGGAGTACTCGGAATATTAGGGAACGTAGTTATAAGCGTATTGTCTGCCGTGTTGAAATTAAACCTGCTCACTACCGTCGTTCCACCGTCCGGTTTTTTATCTTTAAATTCTTTAAGCGCATTTAGCGCCCAAGCGACAGTACTGAATGTGGTAGAATAATACACATCCTGATATTTACCGTCTTTATCTTTTTCCGTACTTCCAATTCCTACTATCTGATTTTGGTTCAGATTTCCGTCAATTATTTTACCGTTGATGGCGACATCAAACTTGCCACCAGCGACACCCTTGTTGGATTTTATCGTGTTGTTGTTGAGTTTAATATTATCGTTAAAACCAACGCGGTGATAAAAGTCTAGTTTATCCCCAAGTTCAACCGTTCCTCCAAAATAAGTTTCAACATAGAACGTGCCTTTACCAGTAAATTTGACGTTTCTTTTAAAAATCGTCCACTGACCATCTCCCGAACTTTCAAAAGTAACTGCCTTTTCAAACTCGACGATACCGGTGGCGGGATTATTGTCAAAGTAAGCCTTATTCTTAAACGTAACATCCGATTGAAATTTAGGAACCCCTTTAAAGTACGCCAAACCATCAAACGTAGAAGGCGCACTACCATCAAATGTGACACCATTCATAAAATAAACCTTATCCTTGAACGTAACCGGAGCTGCAAACTTAACAGGCCCCGCAAAGTAAACCAAACTGTCAAAAACTGTTTTAACTTTAAATTCGGCGGTTTTACTGGCATTTACAAAGAAAGCCGAATCCTTGAATATGGCGGAATCTTTCGCAAATCTAGTTTCGCCGCCAAAATAAGCCGTCTTCTTAAAAATCGCCGCAGCATTTTGAAATATAGCATCGTTTATAAACGTGCCTCCACCGTTCTCAACGGTCATTCCGGCATCCGCGTTATCCATCTTACCTGTAGTATAAACCGCGTTCTTAGCCCCATTAAACGGCGGCGCCGCCGCCGACGGCTGTTTCAAATTCCCCAGTTCATAAAACACATACCCCGTTTGCGCCTGTCTCCCCCCCGCTTTTTTCCCTACCGCGATTTGAAATCCTACATTTACGCTGCCTTTGGATGAGATATTATTTACGGCCTTTTTTGGCGCTTTGCTTGAGAAGAACTGTTCTGTAGAGTTAGGGATCTTCTTTTTTTCCCCTGTCTTGCCGAAGATATACCTTCCGGCATCCGAACCAACGACGGGGATGTTTCGGTTCACGAGCGAGTCAATAATTTTCGTAGCGGTATCCTTGCTATTCGGATTTGAAAAGAACCCTTCTGTAGCTATCATTCCGCTGTTAACCGTGCTATGCATGGTCATGGCCGTCCCGTACCCTGTGCTGGCCGCCGCCTGCGCCCCCGTATTTTTCACCATGACGCCGGTAACGATCCCGATAAACACGAGCGCCGCCAGCACGCCGACGATAGTGGAGCCGTTGTTCGCGACGCCTAAGCGCGTGAGCGTTTTCAGGCTTTTCAGTTTTAAGCTTTTCATTTTCGTACCCCCCTGTAACAGAGTGTTACGGTATTGTATGGATATATACTATAGTATAATACTGTCCGGGTCTATTCCGGCCATTATACCATTATATATTATACCAAAATTTCGGGGAAAGTTCAACGAAAAAAAATTTTATTTTGGGCGGCTTTACTCTCAATTTATCGGGAAACCGTTAAAAAGAGCCCTCATGCACACTGTTGTGGTATGGGGGCCGCGCCCTAGAGTTCTTTGGGTGGCGCTGGTTGAAAACAAGGGCGGCGATATTTACGTCAACTGCAGTTTCTTTTTAGCGTCCGCCAGCGAGTACCCTTTTTCGAGCAAAGCGATAACATTCAGCGCGCCTTCCTGTCTTCCTTTCTGCATACCTTCCCGCCTGCCTTCTTTCCTTAGGCGCTCCGCATAGCCCAATTCTTCCATAACTTTCAAGTAGGCTTTATCTGTTTTCGTCATAATTCGGCCCATCCTTTTGGATATATTTTCAGCGTTTTCCGGCGCGATCGCCTTAAACCAATAGCCTAACCTATTCCTATCCTCTTCATCCATAGCCGCAATACATTCGGCCAATTTGTCTACCGTCGCCTCATCCAACGGTCTTTTGTCCAGCGCGTACAGGAGCAGTTCGCTCTTCTGCACCATTATCTGGATTGCCAGCCTTTTTTCGGCGGCTACTCCTCTTTCCCTAATATAATAAATCCCCTCGTTTTTTTCCAAAATTTCGTAGTCAAGATCTTCTTTTAGTATTTTGAACAGTTTTTGGGGTGTTCTGGCGCAAATGATCGTTACTGTCATGTCGCTGATTTTTACCTTTTCTTGGGCGGCGTAAATCCATGCGTAGCCCATCAGTTTGCAGAAGACCTCGAATGTGGGCGCTTTATCGGCTGGGCTTTTGTATTCTACGAGGTTGTGTTCGCGGAAGATTTTGGTCCAAACCGGCTCTAATTCAATATCGCGGTTCTTTTTGATGACTACGATATCAATTCTTAAGGGTTCTTTGGATAACCGATGTTCGTCTATGAGCGCGACGTTTCCGTTTTTTTGGTATTTATTAAAAAGGCAAGAGAACACACCGAACGCGGCGCCGTGATACGGGGTCCGTTCTTTCGGTTCGGAGCATGTTTCGGCCTCGTCCCCCTCCTGGTCACTGAGCGAAGCAGAAAGGCGGCCCCTGAGCGGAGTCGAAGGGTCGATTTTTTTCTGATCTTTCGGTTTTTTGATATTAGACATGGTTCCCCGCGTTTCCGGCAAAAACTGTACATCCGCAGGTTATATGGGCCGGCCGGTTCAATCGTCGTCGGCTTTTCCTTCGCCGTAGAGCCGTTTTGTGATAATTCCGACGCTCACGGAGACGCTGAACTCTTTGACCGGGACTCTTTTAGAGGCGCAGATTTTGGGGGACGCTGTTAATTCCAGGGACATGTAGGGTTTGTACTCTCCGCCGAAGACGTCGGCGGGGAGGTATTCGTAGGCTAACCAGGCTCTCATGTTGTTTACGTTGGAGTATGTGCCTTCGGTTTTTTCCTCGAAGCCTTTGTTTTTGCCCATGATCATGTAGAATTGGGGGCCTAGCGAGAGGCAGTGGCGGGCGGGCAGTTTAAACTGAAGGCCCCCGGCGGCGGCCAGATCGGTGCCGCCGTAGTATGCGCCTCCCTTGTTTGTTGAGCGGAAGACGTTTATGTTGCCCAGGGCAAGTACCGCCACGCGGCCCAGGATGTAGGGGGTGGAGAGTTTCAGGTGGCCACCGGCTGACCAGCCGAAATCGCCGTCGAAGACGGGGGTTCTGTTGTACTCCTCTACGCTGATCAGCGGCAGGCCTAAGTCGGCGCCGAAGTTCACGTAGCTTACCGGGGCGTAGCCGACGCGCATGTTCAAGCGGTTCATGATCATCGGGATTTCCAGGTTCGTAATGTCGGAGCCGCCTACGAAGTAGGAGGCGCCGAAGTACATACGGGCGGTGCCCGCTTGGGCGGCGGGGTTGGCCAAGTTCGCGCCGAAAGAGGCGGCGGCGGCGCATAGCAGCAGCGGCAAGGCGCGCTTAAAAATCGTTTTCACGGCATTCACTATAATTATCCTTATCTGTTTATCCTCGGCTTCGACTGCGCTCAGCCATCAAGTTTTCAACTCCGCCCAATGAAAAGGCCATTGGGCGGGGCAGAAATGTCACTTTAACGGGTCCCAATTCTTCGCGCCTTCGGCCCTGGGCAGCCTGATTGATTCCGCGTTTGACGTTACCAGGCCTTTGCACTCCGCCCAAAGCATCAGGCGCACTTTCCCGGCGTCGGATTGGCCGTATATTATTTCGTTCTCGGCGATGCCGTTTTTGGTTTTCGCGGTTCTCGCCAATATCACGGTGGTGCTGGCGCTAGGGTCAAGCACGCCGCCCCTGCCCAAGTTTAAGTCATAGGTCGGTGTGCCGATAGGGTAAATCTTATTATACCCTCCGGAAGATCTAATTTCGTATTGACCGAAATAATCCGCCGGGGTGTTCGTTCTTCTTTCCGACACGGTTATTATTAACGGATCGTCGGGCTTTTTTATGTCTTCGTTGCATATAACCACGGTTTCTTCGGGAAAACGGCTCCAGTTAACATCGTTAAATGTCCCTTCGGGAAATGGTTTGTACTCTGTCTCTTTCTTGGCGGTGAAACGCTCTCCGTCGGCGTCCACGGGGATGGTGTCCATCGTGCACTTGTCGTTTTCTATCCTCGGGTTTCCTCTCATCCAGTAGGTGTACCCCACTATTTTGGAGCTGAACGTTACCTCCCAGTTGTCCGGTACCGGATTATTGTTGATATCCGACACCAAGGCCACTATTTTCAGGCCGTATGTAGCGGTGCCGGCGGAGACGTTGTCTATATTGCTGCGCACCGTTATGTGTTTGGGCGGTCCGGCGATGGTCAGAAACACGGGTTCGGAGGTGACCGGTTTGTTGGGCGGGATCGCGTAGGTGGAGGCCACCACTTGCACGGTCTTAAAAAAGCTCGGGATCGAGCCGGCCACCAAGTAGGAGGTCGCCACGCCCATTTCGCCCGATTTGCCGGTGACCGCCGTGGGAGGCGACAGGTACTCGCCGCCGCCGGGGCCTTCTACTACGTTGAAGGAGATTACCTCGTCGTCGACGCGGTTGCCGTCATCATCGTAGACCGTGGCCTTCAGCGTGGCCTGGCCGCCGTTTGTGGCTATAACGTCGGGGGTGGCGACGATCTCTATCCGGCTGGCGGTCATGGCTTTGAACGTGATATCCATCTTCCCGGTGGCGGACTCGCCCGTCTTCGCGTCCGTCGCCTTAACGTAAACCGTCGCCGTGCCCGTAAAGCTCGGATTTTGGAAAGAGAATGTTTTCCTGCCTCTATTGTCCGCAGTCATTGTTAATTCTTGGGCGAAAATTACAACCGGCTCGGAAAATTCGTCCAGCGCGCCCATCGTAACGGTTACTTTGAGTTTCGCGTTATTCACCGGCGTTGTCCCGTTGCGCTCAAAATATTTGATGGCGATGCTCGACATGCCGCCGATCCCGGGCGTCGGATTTTCAGGGTCATCCCAATCGACGGTCACAGTCTGGCCGGTATAAGTTATGTCCGCGTAACCCTCCGCGCCGACCGACCTCACGTATATCCGCTCCGTGCCGGACGCGAGGCTCGTTATCACGCACTGCGCCCTGCCGCTGTTATCGGTCGTCATAGTCAGGCTGCTGTCGGTCATCGTAACCGTCTTCTTCGTCGTGTCGACGCCCACAAACCGCGTTTCGGGGTTTTTCTTTATGAACGTTATCTTCTCGCCGACGATGGGGGTTTGCGCCCCGTCGAGCAGTATGGCCTTAACGGTCGCCGAAGCCGTATCGTTGGGCTTTATGTTCTCCGGATCCACCGTTGCGGAGACGCTGACGCCGTAAAACTCCACAGTGGCCTTCACCTCGCGGCCCCCGTCGCTCTTGAGCGTGGCCGTGACCGTGGCTATGGCGTTGCGCTGTTCGCTCGTGAGCGTCGCCGTGGCCTTGCCGTCAGCGTCGGTCGTGCTTTGGGCGGTGACGAGGCCCAGGTTGGTCGAAAACGTTACGATGTCGCCCACTATGGGGTTGTTGTCGTTGTTCTTCACCTGCACGGTGATGACGGATTTGCTCGAACCGTCGGCTGGCAGCCTGGACGGGGAGGCGCTCATGGTTATGTTCCGCGGCGGGTCGTCGGTCACCTCTATCGAGATGTTTCGTTCGGCGGTGGCGCCGTAGGTAAGTTTGATCCCCGCCGTGCCCTCCGTTACGCTTGAGAACCTGACGATCGCGCGTCCGTTGGTGTCGGTGGTCACTACGGAGCCGGGCCTTATCCAGTCGTCGGGGCGCGTGGTCGTGATCTTTATGCTCCCGCCGCTGATGACGGCGGCGCCGCGGGCGGTGTCGGAGAGGAGCGTGATGAGAATGGACATAGTGTCGCCGATGCCGACGTACCCGTTATCGGCGAGGATGACGGGAACAAGCGTGACGGTGCCGCCCCCGGTGTTGCCGCCGGTACTGTCGCCGGGGTTAGCGCCGGGGTTACCGCCCGGGGGGCCTACGATGGTGCCGTTGCCGCCGGGGGGAATGCCCGGGTTGACCGGGTTGCCGTTATCGTCGTTTATCGTACAAAACAGCGCGAACAAGAGCGCGGCCGCAACGGCGGCCGTCAGCAAGCAGCGTATCGTTCTTCTCAAAACAATCCCTCCTTAAAACCGACGTTCTTTATGGACGCGGGCGCGTCTGCCGCTCTCCTTGGAAGCGCATAACGCCGCACAATTATATAAGATAATATTTATTATATAGATATGCAAGAAAAAAATTTTTTTTTGACACGATGTGAGCCATTGCTTCAAATTAGGGGTAATTGACCGCAAAATCGGGGAGGCCGGCGCCTACTGTCATACCGAACCGGTTAACTTATCGTTCAACCACGTTTCAAACTCAAGAATAAGCGTCTTTCGCTCCGTTTTGGCTATCCGTTTGGAATTTTGTATCTTGCCCAGTATCTTTAACATATCTTCATGATTAAGATTCCCCAGTTTGCGAATAACAAGTTCCTTTCCCAGTAAATAAGCTTCATGGCAGCCGACATAGCTATCGTGCGCCAAAAAATCATAATCGGAAGCATTTATTTTGAAATCGTCATACATCTCACGATGTTCGGAGTTGATGTAAAAGTATCTGTCATTGCCGGCCGATACGCATACGCAATACTTTACCGTACGCTCAGGCATTATTTTTGACACGTCCATAAGTATGACATCGGATATACTAGGCATCTATATTACCATAAAGCGGGAATCTAACTTTAAATCTTCTTTCAACCATTCCGCGTCTATAAGATCTTCAAACGGTATCGGAGCGCTTTCATTATTGCCGCGCAGATCATAGTTCTTTATCCAGGTAGGCTCTTTATGGTTCTTCGCCATGACCTCGCCGAAGCTCAGGCCGGTATATTCGTTGTAGCCGTGTTCCAAGGCTTCTTCGTCGGATTCGGAAAAAAGCATTGTGATCGGGGCGCGTTCCGCAAATAAAAAGTTTTCGCTTCTTATGAAGCCTATACCCCGCGGATAACTTTTCGCTTGGTTATAAAGCCAGCCGGGGACGGTGCCGTACTTCATGGCAATGTAATTGTCGCCCGTTATCGGGCGTCCGTATTTGTTCAAATGGTATTTTTCCGCGGCAAAGAGCATTTTCCAAATATTATACATATTGGATTCGCCTCTTTGGATAAGCCAAAGAACGCTCTCAACGGCCTTTTGCGTATTTATTTTGAACTGTATAGCCATTTATCCGCCTCCTTTCCGGAATATAATATAAAAAAGCCTCTTACGCAAATTTTTTGTATTACAAACAAACTTCGACTTTTCCGCGCAATATCACCCGCCATTATTTATATTATAGGATCGTAAACGTAACCCATAAACCCATAAAAGCCAAAACCAGGAGCCATAAAAACATGAAAGACGCCGCGTCACCCGCCACTTTCGGCCACTTCGACGACTCCGCCCGGGAGTACGTCATCACGAACCCGCAGACGCCGTACCCTTGGATCAACTACCTCGGGAACCAGGACTTCTTCTCCCTAATCTCAAACACGGCCGGCGGGTACTGCTTCTACAAGGACGCCCGCCTGCGCCGCATCACGCGATACCGCTACAACAGCGTCCCCATAGACACAAACGGGCGCTACTTCTACATAAACGACGGCGGCGACGTCTGGTCGCCCACCTGGAAGCCCGTCAAGGCCGACGTTTCGGAATACTCCTGCCGCCACGGCATGGGGTACACCGTCATAAGCGGCGCCCGCAACGGCGTCACTGCCGAGGCGCTCTTCTTCGTGCCGCTCAATTTCAACGGCGAGGTGCACAGAGTCAAACTGACGAACACCTCCAAAAACGTCAAAAAGGTCACTCTCTTCTCCATGGTCGAATTCTGCCTCTGGAACGCCCAGGACGACTCCACGAACTACCAGCGCAACCTGAACACCGGCGAGGTGGAGGTCGACGGGGCGACGATCTACCATAAAACCGAGTACCGGGAGAGACGCAACCACTACGCCTTCTACACCGTAAACAGGCACGTCGCCGGTTTCGACAGCGACCGGGACTCGTTCACGGGGCGCTACGGCGGATTCGAGCGGCCCGAGGCGGCCGCCGACGGCAAATCCCGCAACTCCGTCGCGGACGGCTGGTGCCCGATAGCCTCCCACAGCCTCGACATCAACCTCGGCGCCGGGGAGTCGACGGAGCTGGTCTTCGTTCTGGGCTACGTTGAGGTGGACGACAAGGAGAAATGGGCGGCCCCGGGCGTCATAAACAAGAAGGGCGCTCAGGAGATGATCAAACGCTTCTCGACCTCGGAGGCGGTCGACAAAGCGATGGCGGAACTGCGGGCGTTCTGGGACGACCTGCTCTCCCGCTACACGGTGAAGAGCGGCGACGAGAAGCTCGACCGTATGGTCAATATATGGAATCAGTACCAGTGCATCGTCACCTACAACATGTCCCGCAGCGCCTCCTACTTCGAGTCGGGGATCGGGCGGGGAATGGGCTTCCGCGATTCAAACCAAGACATCGCCGGTTTCGTGCACCAGCTGCCGGACAGGGCGCGCCAGCGGATCATAGACATAGCCTCCACGCAGTTCGAGAACGGCGGCGCATACCACCAATACCAGCCGCTCACCAAAAAAGGCAACAACGAGATAGGCGGCAACTTCAACGACGACCCGCTGTGGCTAATATACTCCGTGGCCTCCTATATAAAGGAAACGGGCGATTGGGATATCCTTGAGGAGAACACGCCGTTCGACAACAACCCCGTCGCGGCCAGGCCGCTGCTCGTCCACCTGACCGCGTCGTTCTACCACGTGGTCAACAACCTAGGCCCCCACGGCCTGCCGCTGATAGGCCGGGCGGACTGGAACGACTGCCTCAACCTGAACTGCTTCTCCACCACGCCCGACGAGTCCTTCCAGACCTGCACGAGCAAGGACGGCAAGACGGCGGAGTCTGTGCTGATAGCCGGGATGTTCGTCTGCATAGGCAAGGAGTACGTGAGGATTTTGGAGAACATAGGCCGGAAAGACGAGGCGGAGGAGGCGGCAGGCCACATAGAGGCCATGAAGAAAACGATCCTCTCCAAAGGCTGGGACGGCGAGTGGTTCGTGCGGGCCTACGACGACTCGCGCCAGAAGGTGGGCAGCAAGGAGTGCGACGAGGGCAAAATATTCATAGAGTCGCAGGGCTTCTGCGTGATGGCCGAAGTAGGAGTCGAAGAGGGCTACGCGGCCAAAGCTCTGGAGTCGGCGAGAAAATATCTGGACACCGACCACGGCCTTGTGCTGCTCAACCCGCCGTACACCAAATACCACGTAAATTTAGGCGAGGTAAGCTCCTACCCGCCCGGATATAAAGAGAACGCCGGAATCTTCTGCCACAACAACCCGTGGATAATCATAGCCGAGACGGTGCTGGGCCAGGGGAACGAGGCCTTCGGCCACTATAGGAAGATCGCCCCGGCGTACCGCGAGGAGATAAGCAATCTGCATAGGATGGAGCCGTACGTATATTCGCAGATGATAGCCGGAAAGGACGCCAAACGCCACGGGGAGGCCAAAAATTCGTGGCTGACCGGAACGGCGGCATGGAACTTCGTCGCCGTCTCGCAGTGGATCTTAGGCATCCGCCCCGATTACAACGGGTTGACGATCGACCCGTGCATACCGTCGGATTGGCAGGGTTTCACGGCGACGCGGAAGTTCAGGGGGGCTACGTTCAATATCACGGTGAAGAACGAGAGCCACTCTTGCAAAGGCGTCAAAGTATTAACGGTAGACGGCAAGGCGATTGCGGGGAACGTGGTGCCGGTGTTTAAGGACGGGAATACTCACGATGTCGTGGCGGTGATGTAATGTACAGAATGTTCCTGAACAGCAAACTCCGCGACGTCCGCATAACCGGCGTCAACCTTGAGTACGAGGGCAGCATCACCATAGACGCGGACTACCTTGAACGCGCCGGCATACTGCCCGACGAGGAGGTGCACGTCCTGAACGTGAACACCGGGGTCCGCTTGACCACATACGTCATCAAAGGCGAGCGCGGCTCCGGGATCATGGAGCTGAACGGCCCCGCCGCGCGCCTCGGGATGGTGGGCGACCGCATTATGGTGCTGACCTACGCTATGCTCGGCCCGGAGGAGTTCGCCGGGCATAAACCGACCATTATCAGCGTCGGGGTGAAGTAATTGCGCAACATGACGCTATTCGTAACCGTCGCCTCCGTGATCATCGCGGCAATGCTGATCGGCATATCCCGGTCACGCGTAAACGCCATGCCGGCCGCGCCGCCGGCTGTTGCTAACGTCGACAGCGATAGCGTTAACATCGATACATCATCTGCCGCGGCAACCGTATCAACAACGCCGTCAGCGCAACCGACACCGGCCACGTTATCACCGCAAACAAAAACTACGGCGGCGGTGACCGCAACGCCGAAACCGTTCGCGTCGGTTCCCAGCAACGGCAGCGTCCAGGTGCTCAACGGCTGCGGCGCGGAAGGGGCGGCCAACCGCGTGGCGGACTTCCTCCGCGCGAAAGGCTTCGACGTAAAAGACATAGGCAACGCCTCCACATGGAACCATCAGTCTACGATGATCATATCAAGAAGCGCCGATATGGGCCTGGCGAACGGGATTGAGAAACTGCTCAAAACCGGCAAGGTGGTGCTTATAAGAAACGGGGACTCGATGTACGACGTGACCGTCGTGGCGGGGCCTGACTTTGAGGAGAGGATAAAGCGACCATGACCGCTGCGACGGCAAAAAAGAAAACGGGCGGCAAGAGCGGCGTTCTGGCCGGACAGGAACTGGTCGACGCGGTCGTCTCCGTCTTGGAAGAGAAACTGGCGGAGCGGATAGCCGTGATCGACCTGCGGAAGGTCTCCGCCGCCGCGGACTGGTTTATCGTATGCTCCGGCGACAACACATCCCACACAACAGCGGTGGCAAACGAAGTGATAGCCGCCCTGAAAGAACGCCACAGGACGGCGCCGTGGCACCACGAAGGCGTGGAAGACGGACGGTGGGCGCTGATAGACTACACGGACGTGGTGGTGCACGTGATGCTGGAAGAGGTCAGGGAATACTACAATTTGGAGTCGCTGTGGAGTTGACGTTACGGGAACAGGCCGTTGTTGGGGATGGGGATTACTATTTCGTGGCGTTCGTAGAGAGCTTGGCTAGTATTGTCTACTATGGGAGCAATCCCATCAAATAGATTTATAGTCGTGCTTTTAGTGGCTGATAGCTTTTTGGGGTCCTTTTGGACGATGATAACCTTGATATATTGCATATTTGATTTATTTGCCACACCATCATTGCCAGCCCAAGCGTTGTCTTTAAACGTGTCGTACCACGTATCTAAGTTTCCGGAATACCGAAACTTTAGGGCTTCTACGTTTCTAGCCAGCGTTATTGTTTTTTCTCCGTCTTTGTTTTTGATTTTCCGCTTAAGTAATTTTCCGTCATTTTTGTCGTCAACGAAGTAGGTTATGGTATCAATGCCGCCCGCAACCCACGCACCGGCATCGGTTAGTTTACCCTTGCGGACGGTCAACTCATCGTAATACGAGTTACTAATGTTGACGGACCTAAAAGAAGAAGAGTCAAGCGCGGATGGCTTGTTATTACGAATAGTGACGAGTCTTGCGGCGGTGTCTGCTGCAGTGGCGGCGCCGTTAAGTTGCATTTTAATGTGCGCGAGGTCCATGTAACTGACGGAGTCGTTAGCCTTGAAATTACTCGGATCCAGCTTGTACCCCGTATTTTTCAAATCGTCATAAATTATATTGAGCAATTCGCGCCCCGTCATCCGCAGATTGACGTTGACCGCGTCGCGGGCCATGTTGACCGACGAGTTTTGAACGAGCATTATTACCGGCGCGAGCAATAGGGCGGCCAGCACCATGTAGACCAATAGCTCAACGAGCGTCATGCCTTTCTTGTTCTTCATCGTAGCGCTCCTACCAATCTAATTGTGTGTTGTTTGCCGCCTTTTCTCCACCCTACATACACCGTCGCGGTATTAATCGAAGTACTTGAAGTACTTGAAACAGTGCAATTCGGTTCCCACCACACCTTATAATTCGCCGAACCCATGTACAGGGTGTCTTTATATATGGTGTTTACAACATCTGGGACAACACTGCAATCGTAACCCTGTATGTATTCAAGCGCCTCCGTCGCGATCACTTTAGCCTGATCCGCCTCATGTATCCCCTTGCGGTTCTTCATCATGTTCGGGAACACAGACACGACCGCGATCAAAGCGATAGCCACGAGCACCAGGCTAACCATGACCTCCACGAGCGAGACGCCGGCTATATTCTTTTTGTCTACAGTCTTGTCCATGGGCCGTCCTTGATTCTTTGGTGGTAAAGTTCCGGTCTTATATTGGAATCATCCTTCTGTATGCAGTATTTTTCCGTTGCCGTTGTCGAGTTTCCCCTGCGTATCAGAATCTTGCCGTTATCAAACGCGTTCAGATTATCTTGTCTCGCTTTGATAGTGTCCTTTTCCCAATTATTAACGCTCGTACTACCGACGAACGGCGGCAAATTATTGAGTTTGGCGGGATCCTCAACCGGTATCTCAATCACCGTCTCTTTATTCATCGTGAACTTATTAGTCTTAAGCACCGCAACTGCGCTTGCATTGTCCGGTTTGACGAACCACTTTATTTCGCACAGATTTCTGTTTGCCGTTCCCGTCGACTTAAACGTGATCATTGCAACCGTATCTTGTTCGATCGCCCTGGCCTTAAGCGCCATAATCTCCTTATGCAGCGTAATAGCATCCTGCCTAAGCTCCTGGTGCCGCATAAACGAAACCCAATTCGCTGCGACCGCCGCCGCCAATATGCCCATGACGACGATGACCACGACGACCTCGATGAGCGTGAAGCCGCCTCGGCCGTTCCGGTCCGGGCGGTTTGTTATTTGGCGTTGGCAAAGGTTACGGCGCTGTTCCATGGCAAAGCATCCGGTTTTCCGGGCGATCCCGGGTTGGCGGTTTTGGGGGCTACGGGCCGCCGCCCTGCCCCATACCAATATATTATACCTTAAAAACGGCGTCAGGTCAATAGGAAAGTACATTTTTTATTGTCGCGGTAATTATATTGCTGACCGTTTCCGCCGCTTTGGCCAAGCAGCCGCAGCGTTTGTTTTTGCACGACGTGGGGCGCAGAGGGGGCTGAAGGCGCGTTCCGTGGCCCGCAAGGTCGCCTCCATCAAGTCGCTGTGCCGCTACTGCGTTAAGACGGGGGGTCTTGGCGGTAAATCCGGCTAAGGCGTTGTCGACGCCCAAGTTAGACAGTCCGTTGCCGGTTTTCGTGAACGCCAAGGGGGAGCGTCTGTCGGCCCGCCAGATAGAGCGGGTGGTGAGCGCTTCCATATCGCGGGTCTCGGCTCAAAAAAAGAAAAGCCCGCACGTCTTGCGCCACTCCTACGCCACCCATCTGTTAGACGCCGGGGCGGACATCAGGGCGGTAAAGGAGCTTTCAGGCCACGCGTCGCTGTCGACGACGCAGGTTTATACGCATACGCATATATCCAGGGAACATTTGCTGAAAGTGTACAGACAGGCGCATCCCAGGGCGGAGAAGTAGAATACATTGTATCGGCGTCAAGGCCGCCGCCGCGTCCGCTGGCGCGTCTCTTGGATCAAGGCGCGGAAGAGCTTCCCCAGGCGTTACAACCCGCCTTCAGCGTCACGCTAGCGCCAGGTTCCGTCCACTAAAAAATCCGTCTATTTTGCCACGCATAAATGTATATTATAGGTACCTGGAGGCATTATGAATAGAAAGAAACCAACGAACAACACCGTCAAAAAAGCGGCGAAAAAAACCTATCCGAGGAAGAAAACCCCTCCGAAATCAAGAAAGATTACGCTTGACGATCTAGCCGCCGTCGTAGCGGAAACGGAAGCGCGAATCGCGAAGTCTCGCGAAGAAACCGATAAGGCTATACGGGCGTCTCACGAAAAAACCGAGAAGGCTATACTGGCGCTTTCCGAACGAATCGCGAGAACCACCGCTAATGTCGATAATCTGTCTTCGAATATCGGTCACTTAGGTAAAGACATCGGCGAGCTTATGGAATTCATCGTTATCCCCAAGATACGCCTCGCGATGAACGCTTCGGGGAAGCACTCGTTTAATATCATACAGTCGGACAGGACATTTAGGAAAATTGACGATCTCGGTGAAAAAAAAGCGCTTACTGAAGTGGACGTGCTGCTTTTCAGCGACACGGAGGCTATGGCGGTTGAAATAAAGACCAATCCGACGATTCGCGACGTGAAGAAGCATAAGGAGCGGTTGGAGATACTACGCCAGCATGAAGAGATGGTCGGCATTAAAGACAAGACGCTCTTCGGGGCGATAGCCGGGGCGGTAATAGATAAGGATGTAAAAAACTTCGCCCTTGAAAACGGGCTTTACTTAGTAAAAATCCGCGAAGAAGAGGATAAGTTAGAAGTCTCGGAACCCAAAACGTGCCAGAAATGGTAGATTTTATGCGCCATAAGCTCAAACCGCAAAGACCGCCACGCCGATCAACCGACAGGGTACTTCTCCGGCATTCGGGCGTTTTTTTGGCCGGACGATGTGCCAATAATGTATATTATAAGCATATAAAGGAGACTTTATGGCCGAACTACTATACAATCTCACAAACGACACCTTGTTCAAGATGCTGTTCGTGAAGTACCCGGAGTTATTGAAGCGGTTAGTCGCTAAGATACTGGGTATCCCAATCGACGGCATCGCCGAATTCAAGATAACCAATCCTGAGATGCCTCCGTGCGATGACGTGGGTGACAAGTTCTGCCGCCTTGATATTAATATGGAGGTGAACGGCGAACGGGTCAATTTGGAGGTGCAGGTCAAGGATGAGCATGACTACCCGGAACGGTCGCTTTACTACTGGGCGCGTGCGTACTCGAACGCGTTACACGTCGCTCAAGAATACGCCGCTTTGCCGCGCACGATCCTTATAAACATTATAGGGTTCAAACTTTTCAAGGACGTCAATGACTTACACTCGGAATTCCGCCCGATGGAGGTCAATCGCCATACTTTGCTTACGGATAAGATGTCGCTACACTACTTCGAGTTGCCGAAACTGCCGCAAATCGAGAAAATTGACGCGAACGACGAGGTAGAGTTGTGGCTTGCCGCGATTAACGCGAAAACCGAAGAACAGCTGTCAACCATCAAAACTATAGGAGGAGAGCCTATGGAACAGTTAGTAGAAGCGTATCACAACGTGGCGGCGTCGCCCGAATTTCGGGAGATGGTACGTCAAAGAGAACGTGCGCTGCACAACGAGGCGTCGGCGCTGGCTAATGCAAGATTAGAGGAGCGGCGAGATATTGTCAGGCATATGTCCAAAGAAGGCTTCAGTGTTGAGGCTATTGCTAAAGCCTTAGGCTTTTCAGAAAAGGACATTAAAGACCTTTTAGACACATCGTGGTGAAGTTAATGGAAGCGTATCACAACGTGGCGGCGTCGCCCGAATTTCGGGAGATGGTACGTCAAAGAGAACGTGCGCTGCACAACGAGGCGTCGGCGCTGGCTAATGCAAGATTAGAGGAGCGGCGAGAAATCTTTAAGAATATGTACGAAATGGGTTTCGGTGTTGCAGACATTGCAAAAGCGACTAAATTTTCAGAAAAGGACGTCAAAGATATTTTGGCAGATTTCTTAAAACTTAATAGAAAGGCGGTACAAAATATGCTGACAGCCGAATGGGATTCCGAAGTAGAAAAGAGAGTCTTAAGAGAGGATGCTTTTTTGGAGGCGAATATAAAGGTTGCGCGTCGCCTTAAAGCCAAAGGCATGAGTGTAGATGAGATTATCGAACTAACCGATCTTTCAGTAGACGAAGTTTTAAAAGCGTGACCGGTAGTAGGCGGCCCAACACTCCGCCGCCCGACCGGGTACGTCCTTTATTCGGGCGTTTTTTGGCCGGACGATGTGTCCATAATGTATATTATATAAAGCCATGAACCAATGGTCCGATGTCAACAATATTATCCGGCTTAGGCGGCGGCTTGCCGAGATCCTACCCACGCCGATCGGGTTATTTTCGGTATTTGGTATAATCGTTTATGGTTAAGCACACTAAAAACAAAGGATAACGCTATGGGAGAAGGTATTAGAGGTGCAATTCCGATTTCATTCTGTTTTGCAAAAGAATATATGTATAACCGTATGGAGATACTAAACGTTTTTAGACGGGAGTTGTTATGAATAAAATAGCTGTGACGGCAATTTTGTTTGTGGCACTGTTGTTTTCTAATAGTTCGGCACAAACCGGTATCAGCAAGGAATATCTTGATTCGCAATTGCAAAGCAAACATCTTTCAGAACTTAAAAGCGAGCTTCCACGGTCATTAAATTATGACTACAGCTCCATTTGGTTAACAGAGAATAGTCCGCAAAATGGCATCATCGGGACTAATTATCAACGTATAGAAATGTATATCGGCAAAGTAACAAAAAGCAAAGATAGGGCCGATACTTATTTAGTTGTCGGAAAATCAAAAGTAAACAAAAACATTTGCGGGTTTTCTGGAGAGATCAGGCTTATAAAACTATTTTACAAAGATTGTTATGAGGATTCGGATCCCGATGATCGCCCAAAATACGTTAAGTCTCCCCATTGCGCCGTTTTGTTTGCCGAATACGTGTTTTATGAGGACAGCGCGCAAAGTCATACAGGTGTTTTTAGTGGGATAATGGAATGTAGCGTTCGCGCCGATAAAACAAAAATGTTGCTGGACGAATCAATGTCTGAAGCGGATGGTTATTCAAACAGAACATTCGTTGGAACGTGGAGCGATTATAAAACAAAAAACTCAAAAAAATGTATTTGGGGCGATTACCGTCTTCCGTTTACACCAGGTTTTGATTGCGGCGACGGGGAAATGATCATTTGCAAGGAGTATGTAAAATATGGGTGGCAGCCTTATCAAGATGGGTCGGAAGGGGAATGGAATGAAAAAACAAAACAACGTGAACGCAAAGATAAATGGTGGTTAAAAAAATGAAACCAATATCGTCAGGGCATAGCAATTTTTCAGGCGGCGTTCAAAGTCGTCGCAATGGTTTAACGATGAAGGAAAAGGCATTATGGATGAGGGCCGGTCAACCCCTGCCCACCGTCCGCGTTGGACGCGGTTAGACATCGATCCCACCACTCAACATTTTTTGGGCAACCACCTTGCCCATAATATATATTACAAGTACCCAAACCAAGGAGACCCGTATTATGGCAACCAAAAAGACAACCAAGAAAGCCGCGAAGAAAACCTATTCGTCGGCCAAAAAAGCCTTTCCGAAGAAAAAGATCACGTTTGACGACTTGCTAGCCATTCAAGCCAAGACTGAAGCCTCTATCCAAGAACTATTCGCCGGTCTCGCTAAAGGCCACGCCAAAACAGAGGCCGCGATAGATCGGCTATCTGCCGAAAACGAGAAGACACTAATCGCGGTTAAGGAGGCCTCCGTCCGCAGTGAACAGGCCATTGCCGAGATTCGTGTCATAACAGACCGCATGGAAGACAACTTCGGCGGTGTCAGCAAGCGACTCGGCGATCTTGCGGAGATCATCGTCATCCCCAAAATTAGGATTGACATCAACAAACTTGGCGGCCACAACTTTCAAGAGGAAGAAAACAAACTGAACATAGAAAAACCCGACACCTGCCAAACGTGGTAAGGTGTCGAGTAAGCGCGGGGAATGGAGAGGTCTGACTATGGCAGATACAAATGTAAAAAACAAGCCGTTGCCGGTAAGCGAGTCATTTTTTGATTCGATGATAGAAAACGGCTATTACTATGTCGATAAGACGCTGTTAATAAAAGATATATTGGATAAAAGGGATAAAGTCGTCCTCTGCACCCGCCCCCGCTGGTTCGGCAAGACCCTGAACCAGACGATGCTCAAGTGCTTTTTTGAGGATACGGCGCCTATAGGCGGCAAAAATACGCGGGCGCTGTTTCACGGGCTGAAGATAGAGGATGCCGGGGAGCGGTATTTGGAGTATCAGGGGAAGTATCCGGTGATATACTTGAGCTTCAAGGACACAAAACCTGATAGTTTTGACGAGACGTACGATAGGTTGAGAGAATGTATTGCTAAAGAATTTGAACGGCATGCCTACGTTACGGAAAAGATATTAAGCGATTATGACAGGAATTTGTTTAAGAAACTGTCCAATCGCACGGGTTCTATCGGAGATTACTCTCAGTCGCTCAAATTTTTGAGTGAATGTTTGGAGCATTACCACGGCAGAAAAGCAATTATTTTAATCGACGAGTACGACGTCCCGCTGGAAAATTCTTGGGCTTGCGGTTTTTATGATAAAATGATCGCCTTCATCCGTCCGCTATTGGGCAGCGCGCTCAAAGACAGCCCGCACCTGCAATTAGCCGTGATGACCGGTTGTCTGCGGATTTCCAAAGAGAGCATATTTACCGGATTGAACAATTTGGATGTGATCTCAATACTCAACAAATATTATTCCGAATACTTTGGTTTCACCCAATACGAGATGGATATAATGCTACAACACTATGAGTTGGAGGACAAAAGGCAAATTGTCAGGGATTGGTACAACGGCTATCTGTTTGGAAATACGGAGGTGTATAATCCGTGGAGTTCCGTGCATGTTATGGCAAGTTGGCTTGCAGACAAAAATGAACAACCTAAACCCTACTGGGCAAATACCAGCGGTAACGACATTGTCCGCAGATTGGTAGACATCGCCAACACCGAAATGAAAGCCGATTTAGAAACCCTGATGGCCGGCGGAAAAATCTCAAAACCGATTCACGAGGCTATCACGTATGAAGAAATAGGCGACGATAAAAATAAAGACTCCGACAACTTTTGGAACTTTTTGTTTTTCACCGGTTATCTGAAAAAGGTCGGGGAATCGGTTGACCACATAGGAAGAATAGTCTTAGAAATGAAAATTCCAAACAAAGAACTGTATATAATTTTTGAAGATAAAGTACGAGAATGGTTTAAGGAAAAGGTCAGCCGGAAAGATTTCGACCCATTATACAGAGCGCTTTTAGACGGCGACGCCGAGACGGTGCAGAAAGAATTGGGCGACTTCCTTTTGGAGACCATAAGCTATATGGACGCTAAAGAGGCTTTTTATCACGGAATATTACTCGGCGTACTAGGGGGATTGCGCAATTTTACGGCGAAATCCAACCGTGAGACCGGTCTTGGCCGGTGCGATATTATTCTGCGGCATACCAGCGGCCGCGGCAAGGCCGTCATACTCGAACTTAAATGTACGGCCGATATGCGCGAAATAGAAAAAAAGTGCGAAGAGGCCGTGAAACAGATAGAAGACGGCAAATACGCCAAAGAACTGGAAACCGAGTGTTATACCGATATCATCAAATACGGGATCGCGTTTTGTAAGAAAAGCTGCGAAGTAAGGAAAGGATGAACTTATACGGTACGTTGGCCCGAGGACACGAGGACAGACAAGCCGACCGACGGCGCCGGACACTTTCTTTGGCTGATTACGATGAAATTGCGGCGGCGGTATTGAATGGGTAGTTCCGCAGATTCTTATTTAGAAATCACCCCCGCCGCCAGCGCCCCCATAATAAATATGACAATCATGACTTCAAGGAGCGTAAACCCGCCCCGTCCCCGTCCAGGTTTGCCGTTCGGGTCGGCGTCGTTATTATTTTGCGGTCGGCAAATGCCGCGGTATTGTTCCATGGTTACGGTCCGGTTTTCCGGGTTGCGTTTCCCCGGGGCGGCGGTTCGGTTTCGGGTCGCCGGTCGGTCCGGCCGGACCCTTCTTATATATTCTTAAAAAACGGCGTCAGGTCAACGGGAAAGTACATTTTTTATTGTCGGCGGTAATTATATTATAGTAATGGAAGACATAATTGACCGACGTTCCGACACCGAGCTTTGCCGGCTTTTGGGCGATTTTTTGGAGTATACCCGGAAGGAGAAGGGGTATTCCGAGCACACGGTGGAGGCTTACCGCAGCGATCTGGCGCAGTTTGTGGAGTTTTTGCTGCATAAGGGGATGGCGCTGACCGTCTCCGCCGCGTTGGCCAAGCAGCCGTTGCGTCTGTTTTTGCACGATGTGGGGCGCAGGGGGTTGAAGGCGCGTTCCGTGGCCCGCAAGGTAGCCTCCATCAAGTCGCTGTGCCGCTACTGCGTTAAGACGGGGGTCTTGGCCGTCAACCCGGCTAAGGCGTTGTCGACGCCCAAGTTAGACAGTCCGTTGCCGGTCTTCCTCACGGCGGCGCAGGCTGACTCTTTGGAGGCGGCGGAGGCGGACGGCAGCGCCCGCAACCGGGCTATCGTGGAGTTTTTCTACGGCAGCGGGATACGTCTGTCGGAGCTGCACGGGCTGACATTCGGCGGCATAGACAGGCGGGGCATGACGGTGCGGGTGATGGGCAAGGGGCGTAAGGAGCGTATTGTGCCTATCACCGCCCAAGCGTTGGACGCGCTGGACGAGTACCTGAAAGAGCGGCGCGGGGGCGTTGAGCCGGGCGACCCGGTCTTCGTGAACGCCAAGGGGGGGCGTCTGTCGGCCCGCCAGATAGAGCGGGTGGTGAGCGCTTCCATATCGCGGGTCTCGGCTCAAAAAAAGAAAAGCCCGCACGTCTTGCGCCACTCCTACGCCACCCATCTGTTAGACGCCGGTGCGGACATTCGGGCGGTTAAGGAGCTTTTAGGCCACGCGTCGCTGTCTACGACGCAGGTTTATACGCATATATCCAGGGAGCATTTGCTGAAAGTGTACAGACAGGCGCATCCCAGGGCGGAGAAATGATGTCTGAATTAGGATGAGCAGGATTGCCTACGGCGAGATAAACAAGTTGGCTTCGCCGAGATAAACAAGTTTAAAGGATTATAGGATTAAAACATTGTCCGAACATTGGCAGGATTATTCAGACATTTTTAAGATTTTAAAAATAAGGACACACCCGATGTCAAAAAGCAAGATTATATTTCCGATAATAATTTTCATCATCCTGACATCCCTGTACGCGGCGTTCGGGGGCGGCGGCCAAGACGACGTCAGCCTTGAAATCACCCCTAACCGCTACCCTCCGTACGTCGCGGGGGACACTATAATCATCGGCGTCAAGGCCGCCGTCCCGCCCGGCTACCACCTCTACTCCAACCCTTTAGGCCCGGGTATCGGCAAGCCGCTGAACCTCTTTATCAACAGCCGCGGCGCCGACAACACGGACAACGGCCGCCGCGTCCGCTGGCGCGTCTCTTGGGTCGAGGCGCGGAAGAGCTTCCCCAGGCGTTACAACCCGCCGATCGGGAGCTGGGTGTGGGCCTACGAGTCGGAGGCGTACTTTTTCGTAAAGGGCGTGTGGGAACGGGACAGCGCGGCGGGCGTCATTGATACGGCCAATGCCGGCGGCGTTAACACCGCTCCGGCGTCCGGCGCCAAGCCCGCCAAGGCGGACCTCAAAGCAAAGGACAAGCAGCCGGCGGCCGCCGCTAAGGAAAAGGATGCCGGCAAAGGCAAGCTCTTCGGCGGCATAAAGGGTAAGAAGGGCGCGGCGGAAGCGGTCAAGCCCGAAGCGCCGCTCCCGGCCCAGCGCGGACTCGTCTACGAGATCATCGTGGAAGCGCTGATGTGCAAATCCGCCTGCATACCCATCCTGAAGAGCGTCTCCTTTGAACTCCCGGTACCGGCGGATACGGGCGTTGACATTTCCGGGATCAATAATGAAGATAAGGAGCCGTCGGATAAAGGAAACACGGTTATCGCCTTCCCCTCCGCTCCGAACTTTCAATCGCGCTACGCCAAGTCCGAGCCGATAGTTTTCAACGTCGGCGCGCCGGCGTCGGCCTCGGGCGGCGCCGATCCGCCGGCGCTCTCCGGCCTCATGCCGGCTTCGCTTCAGGGCGGTATAAATACCGATCTTTCCGGATTGCCAAGCTCGTCCGACCCGTCCGAGCCGCAAACTGGTCAACGGAGCGATTCGGTTTCGGGCGCCGCGGCGGGCGCGGGATCTTACGGCTACTCCCCGCTGGAGGAGCGGCGCGAGTACAGCCTCCTAACCGCCGTCCTCTTCGCGCTTTTGGCGGGGCTGGCATTGAACCTGACCCCCTGCATTTTCCCGATGCTTTCCGTGCGGGTGCTGTCGTTCGCGGAGAGCGCTATGGAGTCGCGGCGGTCGGCGGTCGTCAGGAGCGCGGTCTTCTCTTCGGGGATCGTGGCGGTCTTCCTGCTCTTGGCGGGGTTCGCGGCGTTCGCGGGGTTCTCCTGGGGACAGCAGTTCCAGAATCCCGGCATGATGGTGGGGATTATCGCCATAGTGTTCCTCTTCGCGCTGGGGATGTTCAGCTTTTACACCTTGTCGGTTCCGTCGATAGGCTCCGGCGGGGGCGGCCCCGCCCCGGCCCCGACCTTCGCGGGGGATTTTTTGAAGGGGGCGGCGGCGACGGTGATGGCCACCCCGTGCGGCGGGCCGTTCCTGGGCGCTCTTCTGGCCTGGGCGCTGCTCCAGAAGCCGCTCACGATCTTCATCCTCTTCGCGACCATGGGCGTGGGGATGGCGCTCCCCTACGTCCTGCTCGCGTCTAGCAAGCGCCTCATGTCCCTGCTGCCCAAACCGGGGCGCTGGATAGAGGATCTGAAGCACTTCATGGGCTTCCTGCTGCTCGCCTTCGCGGTCAACATGATGCGCAGCCTCGACCCGCGCCTGACCACGACGGCGGTCGGGATATGCCTGAGCATTCTGGTGGCGGCGAGCGTGAACAAGCGCTTCACGCAGTTCGGGATGCCCGCCGCGAGGCGGGCGGCCGTGGCGCTGGTATCATTGGCGCTTTTGGCGGCGGGGATCGCCGTATCCGTGGCCTACCTGCGCATAGACGTGCAGATATTCAACGACGACCAAGCCGCGGGGGTGGGCGGGCCGTACTGGTCGTCGTTCTCGCCCGGGGCGCTGGAGGCGGCGCACGAAGAGAAGCGTAACGTGATCGTGAACTTCACGGCGTCGTGGTGCACAAACTGCAAGCTGAACAAAGCGGCGGCCCTGAACACGGCGGCGGCGCGGCAGCTGTACGCGGAAAAAAATATTTTGTTATTGACCGCCGATATAACGAGCGACAACCCGGAGGCGCAGGAGTTGATGCGGCATTTGGGGTCGAGAAGCGTGCCGTTCCTGGCGATATTCCCGGGCGACGCGCCTAAGAATCCCGTGATAATGAGAGACATTCTTTCCAAGGAGAAGTTTTTGGGAGAGCTGCGGAATCTGCCGTAAAGTCAAAAGCGGTAGCGGCAGCCTCGGCCGCCGCTACTTCGACGTCAGCCTGTTGACCCCGTCCCAATCATCCCCGGGCGGGTTTTTTATGTACTCCTCGCACATCTCCGCAAATCTCTTGGACGGCGTCGTTTTCTTCTTCTTAGTTTTCGGATCCACAATCATCTTATTCGGCTCCAATTCCCCCGCTTTCTCAAAGAACTCCAGCGCCTTCCGGAAATCCCGGCTGTAGTAGCGGTCGACGCCTTTGTTATACACTTCCAGCAGCGCGGCCATTTCGTCCTTAAGCTCTCCCTTTCGGCAGATCAACTCGTAAGCGGTCACAATTTCCGACTTTCCCATCACTTGTATCACGTCCATTTTTCTAGTTACAAACGCGTCGCACACCCTTTCTTGGGTGTTTTCGCCGACCGGCGCGTTGTAGGTGTGGTGGCTGATCATCGTGTAGACGCCGTAGCCTTTGGCGGCGCTCTCCAGGCGGGCGGCGAGGTTTACGGCGTCGCCCATCATCGTGTAGTTCATTCTTCCCGCCGAACCCATGTTGCCGGTTATTATTTCGCCGGTGTTTATGCCTATGCGCATCCTCATGTTGTGGACAACTTCCGGCCACTTGTCGCCCTCCGAGCGCCACTTTTCGCGCAGTTCGCCAAGTTTGTTTTGCATATCTATGGCGGTTTGACAGGCCTTTTCGGCGTGGTCGGGCATCGGTTCGGGGGCGCCGAAGAAAGCTATTATAGCGTCGCCCTCGTACTTGTCAAGCGTCCCGAATTTATTCAGCAGGATGTCGGTCATGGCGGTGAGGTACTCGTTTAGAAGCTCCACCAACCGCGCGGGCTTGCCCAACTCCTCGGAAAAACCGGAAAAACTCTCTATGTCGGTGAAGTAGGCGGTGCGCACGCCCCCCTCGCCGCCCAATTCCGGGTGCCGCTTCTCTATGTACATTTTATCTATGAGCTTAGGCGACAGGTACTGCTTGAAGGTGCTCTGCAAAAACTTCCGGTCTCTCTCCTCCGTCATGTAGCGGTAGACCATGACCGCCGTGAAGACGAGCACTATCGCTATCATCGGGCGCACCATCTCCACCCACAGCAGCGAGCCGTCGAAGAGCTGGAACGCGGCGAAGGAGTAGAGAAAGAGCGACGCGGCGGCGAGTATCCCGCCCAGGAACGGTTTTGTCAAGAAACCTATGAACGCCGCGAACAGGCCCACGGCCACCGTCACGAGAATGTCCTGCCGCTCGGTGAGGCGGCGCACGTAGACCCCGGTGAAGATGGCGTTCAGGAGCGACGCGTGGATCTCCACGGCGGGAAAGACACGCTCGTGCGGCGCGGACTTTATATCGAACATGGCCGGCGAAGTGGAGCCGACGATGAAGATTTTCCCCTCCAAACGGTCTTTAACCCTGTTATCCATCACGTCGCAGAAGCTGAAGTACGGAAACGGCTTAGACTTCGGCCCGAAGTAGGTGACGATGTGGCGGCCGTTGCCGCGCAGCGGGATGCGGGCCGGGCCGCCGAAGTCGCGGCGCGAACCTTTAGGCACGGACTCCAAAACCGCGTCCGCGCCGCCGGAAGCAAGCAGCTCTTCCAGCGCCTGCGTCCTAAGGACAGGAAGGGACGAGACCAATATGCCGTTATCGCGCTTTACCCAGAAGTCGAATGTGACCAACCTTCTGCCGACGCCGGAGGCAGAGCCCATGTCTAGATCGCGCCGCGAAAGCCGCGACAAGGTGCGGATGTCGAGCGCGGTCAGCCACAGGGACTCGTCGTCGGAGAACGCCTCCCACTCGATGTCGGAGTCGCGCCTTATCGCGTACCCGCCGCCGATTTCGATCTCTTCGTCTACGGCCATTTTCGCCGGGTTGACATTGTTATGATTAATGCTATCCGTATCAATATTATCGATGTTATCTCCCTTCAGCAACGCCGACGACAGCGCCTCAAGCATCTTCGGCGACGCTTTCCCACCCTCGACCTCCAAGCCTACGCCGACGCTGTCCCTGAAAACCGCGACGTATGACGATACCCGCCTTTTCTGCCCTTCCGCGAGCGACAGAACGCTGTCCCTGTCCGCCGCTATCGCCCTGAACTGCGCCTCGGTGAAGTCGGGGTAAGAGAACGACACCCTCCCCTCCCCGTCCTTAAATATTTTAAACGGCTTCCCGATGTCTATGTACCCGTCGGGCTTGAAGACGATCTCCTCGTTCGGCGTCGCGAAGAGGTCGGCGGCCACCCTTATGCTCATGGGGAGGTAGACCGGGGGGAACTTCGCGAAGCGGTACAGCAGCGGCATGGTTCTGACCACCGATGAGGCGTCGACCACGTTGACGTGGCCTATCTGCCTGGCCACCTTCGCGTTTTCCGGGTATATGCCGTCTATGATGGTTTTCGTGTTTCTGATTTTTGACAGCAGCGAATCCGGAAGCTCTATTGTCGACGCGGGGCGAAGCGAGTTGTGCCAATCCATGTCCATGCGGTAGGCTACCTGGGAGGCGAAATCGCGGTAGTTGCTCTCCTCGGCCATTGAGAGGCCCAGCGTCACGCGCCCGCTCCGTGCTATGGCCGAAGCGAACCGATCGTCGTAGTCCACGGCGGCGGCGAGACGCTCGCTAAGCCTATCGCCGTACTTCTTGAGGACGGGGTCGCCGCTGACCGCGGCGTCGAGAGTCTGGGCTAAACGCTTGTAGCGCTTATCGTCCTCACGCTCGTAGAAGAGCACGTCGAAGGCTATAGCCGCGGGGAAGTGCGCGGAGAGCGAGTCCACCATTTTCGCTTGGTAGCCGCGGTCCCAGCTCCAGTAGGAACCCATCTTCTCCATGCTGCGCTCGTCTATATCCACAATGTGTATGCCGTAATCGGGGAACTGCTTGTCGTCCCCGGCGTCTTCCTCGTACTTGAGCCTGTAGCGCCAATCGTAGGCGACGTTCTCAAGCCTGTCTAAAAGGCGTTTGGAGGAGTAGTGCAGGACGGCGGTTATCCCGACGGCGAAGAGCAAGCTCATCCCGACTGCGGTCAGCAGTTTTTCCACGCGTTGTTTCATAGGTTGCCGCTGACCGTGATCTCTTCAGGAAAGAAGTACTCCTCCGGGTTCTGCTGCTTATCGTTGTGCCAAAGCTCGTAGTGGAGGTGCGGCCCGGTGGTGAGGCCGGAGCTGCCCATAGTCCCTATCTCCTCGCCGCGCGCCACGGATTTGCCTTTGACCGCCTTAATCGTGCCCATGTGGGCGTACACCGTCCTGAAGCCCCGCCCGTGGGTGATAGTCACCCGTTTGCCCCAAACGAGGTCGACGTCCACCTGCGTCACCACGCCGACCGCGGTTGCCGCTATGGGCGTGCCTATCTCCGCCGCGATGTCGACGCCGTAGTGCATCTTGGGCTTGCTAGTGAACGGGTCCATGGTCATCCCGTACCGCCTGGACACCACGGAGCGTGAGGGCTGTACCGGGCGGCAGACGGGAATAGTGTCGAAGAGGTTGCGTTTCTCGTCGCCCACGGCCAGCGTGAAACCAAGCACGATCTTCTCGTACTCGCCGATGTGGCGGAGCACCGCCGCCGGGGAAAGCCCAACGGCGGGCGTTTTCTGCGGAGGCTTCACCGGCTGCGGTTTGTCCGGCAGACCGATGGCCTCAAAGTGCTGCTCCTTGGCGACCTGAAGGCGCCCTATCCGCTCCTTGAGGGCGCTCAGGTGCTTCAGCGTAAAGCCGATGTTGTTGGACAGGCGGTCGTTCTGCTGCCGCAGATTGCTGCTCTGCGCCAACTCCTGATCGGTGAGCATAAGCCTATCCAGCGGAACGAAAAAACCCACGAAGCCGGCGACCGCCAGCAGCGCCAAGGCGATGAGGAGCCACTTCGGCACACGCAGCGCGCGCAGACGGGATCCGCCCGGAGGCATCAAATAAACGGAGTGTCCTTTTTTCATCGCCTAACCGCTCACACTCCGTCCTGATCGCCTTCTTCGTACCCGTCGCCGGCCCCGCCCTTATTACGGGCCGCCTTGTGGATATCCTTGATCTTCTCGTTTATGTCGGCAATCTCCGCGTAGAGCGCGCGGACGTTCTCTATGGCCTTGGTTATGACCAGATCGGCGCCGGCGTCGGCCTCGCGCGCGTCCTGAGCCAGGTCGTAAAACCGCTCGCCGATGTCGAGAAAGTTACGCTCGATCTTCCGCTTAGCCGACAACTCGTCGATCTTCAGCTTGCCGACCTTGGTATACTCCTCAATCTTCTCGGCGGACATCACCGCGCCGTCCTTCAGGCTCTTTTTGATCTTTTCCCACACACCGTCAATGTCCATGGGTTTCCTCCTTATGATTTTGATATTTCTTTAAACATTTATATTTCTTTACTAATATTTCGTTTTATTTCGCAAAAATGTTGTCTGATGATTTCGCCGCCGCAACAGCAATACCTAATAATATATTATATGTACCATGACCAATTCAACAATTGACTGTTTTTTGTTGACGGCGAACTACCGCGACGCGGGAACCCGCTTCGAGATTACGCTCTGGGGGGCGGCCGACTCCGGGGAGCGCGTGCGGGTATTTGTGGACGATTTCAGGCCGATGTTCTTCTGCCTAAGGGACACGCCGGAGAGCGCCACGGCCTCCGCGGCGGAGCGGCGGGCGCTCCCGATGCGGGCGCTCGACATGCGCGGCCTCGACTGCCTCTACTTCGACACCCACGCCGCCATGCAGCAGGCCGCGAGGTCGCTGCGCGCCGCCGGCCACCCGGTCTACGAGTCCGACGTCAACCCGCTGCAGCGCTACCTCATGGAGAGGATGGTCAGCGCCTCTATGCGGGTCAGCGGGACCAAGGAGCGGGCAGGCGGCTTCGCAAGCTTCAAGAACCCGCATCTGCGAGGGTGCGATTTCATACCCGATCTTAGGGTCATGTCGATCTGTATCGATATCGATACCGACGGCGACGGCGGGAGTATAAAGGAGGCCGCCTGCGTTGAGGACGGGCGGGCGAGCTTGTTCAAGGCCGCCGAGCGGAGCCGAAGCGGCCTAACGCCGGAACCCTCGGAAAAGGCCGCCGAGCGGAGTCGAAGCGGCCTAACGCCGGATCAAGCTCCCGTCGACACCCATTGGTGCAAAGACGAGCGCCAACTCCTGACCGACCTGATGAAATACATCATGTCCCGCGACCCCGACGTCCTGACAGGCTTAGACGTCGCCGACCGCGCCCTCCGCGTCCTTCAGGAGCGTTGCGCGAAATTTAACTTGCGCTTCGACGTCGGCCGGGAGGGCGGCAGCCGCGTCTTCGCCTCCGCCCATAACTCTTGGCGGCACCACGGTTACTCATCGGCCAAAACCGTATGGAAGGCTCATATTCCCGGCAGGGTGGTGATGGACCTTTCCGCTATGCTTCACGCCTACCACCGTTCCGACGACGACGAGCGCCGCATCGACGCCGCGGGCGGTTTGGCCGCCGCAACGGAGGCGCTGAACCTCTTCAACGACGCGGAGATACTGCCGAACGCGATAGAGCGGTCGCGGCGAAGCGGCCAGTCGCTCGACAGCGTCGGCGGGAGCGTGGCCTCATTCGACCACTTGTACCTGCCGCGCCTGCACCGGGCGGGTTTTGCCGCCGGGGACACGGCCGACATCCGGCCGCCCGCAAAGGCGCTGCCGGGCGGGTACGTGCTGGAACCCGCGCCGGGGCTTTACGAGAACGTGCTGGTCTTCGACTTCAAGAGCCTCTACCCTTCTATAATAATGACCTTCATGATCGACCCGCTGGGGTTCAGGATCGTCGGCGGCGACAGGATAGCGACGCCCGTCGGAACCACGTTTTCGAGGGAAGTCTCCATAATGCCGGGGATAATCCGCGAGCTGATGGAGGCGCGGGCGACGGCCGTGAAGCTCCGGAATCCCTACCTGTCGCAGGCGATAAAGCTGCTGATGAACAGCTTCGCCGGCGTGCTGGGTTCAACAGGCTGCCGCTTCTTCTCCGAGGAGGTCTCCCCGTCCATCACGCTGACCGGGCAGCACATCCTGAAGAGTTCCATCGGGCATATAGAGGAGGTCTACGGCAAGAAGGTCATCTACGGCGACACCGACTCCATCTTCGTCAACCTCGGGGAGGGCACGGAGGGGCGGGCGGCGGAGCTTGGCGCGAAAATTTCCAAGGAGACCGGCGTGTGGCTGCGCGATACGCTCAAAGAGCGATACGGCGCGGCGTCGGCGCTAGAGCTAAAATACGAGGAGCATTACCGCCGCTTCTTCATCCCCCCGCTGCGCGGCGGCGGCGCGGGCCAAGGGACCAAGAAGCACTACTGCGGGGCGGTGATAAAGGACGACGGGCGGATGGAGCTGACCTTCAAGGGAATGGAATCGGCCCGCAGCGACTGGACCGACCTGGCCAAGGAGTTCCAACGCGACCTGTTCGTCATGTTCTTCTCCGGCAAACCGTCCTCCGACTCCGCCCAGGGGCCGCTGGAGACCTACATAGCGGCTACCGCCGAGCGTCTGCGGCGCGGGGAGTTCGACGACAAATTAGTCTACAGAAAGCATGTGCGAAAAGAGCTTGACGCCTACACGTCAAGCATCCCCCCGCACGTGCAGGCGGCGAAACTTTTGGACGCGCCCGTGCAAGTCGTAAAGTACTGCATAACAAAAAACGGCCCGCAACCCGTGGAGAAACTATCGGCGCCGATAGACTATCAGCACTATATGGATAGCCAGCTGCGGCCTATAGCGGATTCCATACTTGCTTGGATGGGAAGCGATTTCGACAGGGTGGTGTCCGGGCAGCAGGATTTATTCGGTTGACGAATGTCCAATATATTTTGTGAAATTTTCATCATTTCTTTAATGTCTATAATTTATATTTATTAACAAAAGATTGCATGTTTTCTTATCGCACCACTTTAACCTTACGAGTTTTATGACAAAATTCTACTTAGCGCCCCTTCGAGGGATTACCGACAGTATCTTCCGGCACGCCTACGAGCGGCGCTTCGGACGTTTCGATCACATAGTCGCCCCGTTTATCCCGATAATTTTGGGAAATCAGGTCAAGGATCACCATATAAGGGATTTATTGTCGGACAAGGGCAACAGCCGCATGATCCCGCAGATCATCGGACGCGAACCGGAGGGATTCCTGCTCCTCAGCCGCAGATTCGCCGACATCGGCCTCACTTCCGTAAACTGGAACCTCGGCTGCCCCGCCCCGCTTGTAGCCAAAAAAACACGCGGCTGCGGACTGCTGCCGCACATAGACGTCATCAAGCAATTTCTGGACGACGTAACCCCCAGGCTCCCCGTCCCGCTCTCAATAAAAGCGCGGCTGGGCTACGAGTCGCCGAACGACCTGGAGGCGCTGATCCCCATATTCAACAACTACCCATTGAAAGAGCTGATTATCCACCCTCGGATAGGGACGCAGCTCTACGACGGAGCGGTAGACCTAGATCGCTTCGAAACCTGCCTGAAAATGTCAAAACACCCCGTGGTATACAACGGCGACATCGTATCCGTCGACGCGTTTAAACAACTGTCGGATAGATTCCCGGATGTCAACGGCTGGATGATCGGCAGAGGCATAGTCAGGAACCCGTTTTTATTGGACGACCTGCGAAAATATGCCGACGGGACGGTATCAACCGGACGGACATTGTCGAAAGAAGATATTTCGCAGATAATCGGCTTCCTGAACGATCTAATTAACATCTGCAAAGATCACACGCACCCTATAAATATTTTGGGCAGGATGAAAGAGATCTGGAAGTATCTGGGTAGCGGGGTTGACGGGTGGGAAGACTTATCGAAAAAAATCCTTAAATGCGCATCGCTGCAAGAATATCTAACAATAATCGGGTCTGTTAGTTAAGGACGCACCCCTAACGGGGTGCGAAAACCTCGAAGATTTCAAAGTTTTGATTTGCCGGCTAACCGACAAGCGCCTTCCCCTTCCACCGCCCCCCGCGCCACCTGAAGAATATGACGACCCCCCTGCTCCACTCGTCCGCCGCCATCGCGATACAGATACCTATCAGCCCCCACCCCATCGCAATCCCCAACACATAAGCCAGCGTCACCCCCACGCCCCACATAAATATCATACCCACATACACCGGATACCGCACATCCCCCGCCCCCTTGAGCGCCGGAATGATAATCACGTTGAAATTTCTCCCCGGTTCATGGAAAAGCGCCACCAAAAGCACCCCGAACGACATCGCTTGTATCTCCGGATTCTGCGTGAACGTGTTGATTATCGGGAACTGCAGCAGCTTTACCGCCAGCACCAGCGCCGTCGATATAGCCGTGCCCGCCAAGAAGTAACGGTAGACCTTGCGCTGCGCAATTCCGGTCATCATCGCGCCCACGTAGTAGCCTACCTTTATCTGCACGGCGCTGCCTATGGAGATCGAGGTGATGAAGACGAAGCGCAGCACGGTAACGGCGTAGACGAAAGCGGCCATCGCGTCGGTGCCTAAGGCGGAGACCATCCGCATTATCATTATCTGACCGAGGTTGTAGGAGAGATTCTCCCCGGCGGTGGGCACGCCCACGGCGAGTATCCGGCGGTAGACGGCGGACGGCACCTTGAAGAGACCGCCCTTTTCCAGCACGATGTCCCTGCGTCGTTTCATCATAGTGTAGAGTATGGCGGCGGCGGCGACATGGCTGGCCACCGTGGAGAGCGCAACGCCCTGTATGACGGAGACGTTTATGCCCGCAAGCCCCCGCAGCGTATCGCCGAAACCGCGGAAGATGAAGAGGTAGTTGCCGCAGACGTTTATCGCCATCGCCACGACGTTCACGAGCATAGGGCCGCGGCTGTGGCCGTAGGAGCGGATGATCGTGGCAAGGATCATGCAGAGGGCCACGAAGATAGAACCGGCGCTGTATATGACGAAGTACTCCATTGCGAAGGCGTGCACATTGGGGGCGAGCTTGAAGAAGCCGATGGCAATCGAGGCGCCGAGACACAGGGAAGCGCTCAGGAGCACGGAAAAGACACCGAGCAGCACAACGCTCCCCTGCGCCACCCGTCCGGCGGCGGCGGTGTTGCGGGCGCCTAAGTTCTGAGAGATTAAGATACTGGCCCCCGAGGCCACCATCAGATAGAGCAGGTTGATTAAAAATACCAGCTGGTTTATCACCCCTGTCGCGGCGACGGCCTCCTCGGCGTAGTAGCTGAGCATTATCACGTCCGCGCTGGTGATCGCCACGCGGATTATGTTCTCTATCATTATGGGCCAGGCGAAGTGCATCAACGGGAGATTGACGTGACTGTTTGCGCCGGCGCCGATATCAAGAGATACATCGGCGTCTAACGGGATATCCGCTTCTGTCGGGATATCGGTCAGGTATTCCGACTGGTGTACCTGCGGTTGATTTTCGTCTGTGTCAGATTGCATTTGATTTATGTCGTTTTTTGTTTCTTAATCCTATAATCTGTTTTAAATAATCCTATTAATCCTAATCAAAAATAATAAAATTCATACGGGAAAAGGCGCGAAAATTATATTAATCAACATGTCCGACGCCATTGACCCGATAAATACCGACAATTCCGAAGACGAGACGCGGGAGATAGACGCCTCGGTCGTCGCCGACGCGGCTTTGCAGGCCGATCTTCCGGCTGAGGCGGACGACGGGAAGGGCGGTGAGGTTGATCCATTTGCCGAATTGACCGCTCTGGTGGAAGGTAAGAAGTGGATCGAGCTGCGCCGCGAACTCTCCTCCATGCCGCCGCCGGAAGTCGCCGACTTCGTCAGCCGCTTGTCGGGAACTCAACGTACCCTCGTCGTGCGTTTCCTGCCGCGTTCCTGCGCCGCAGACGTCTTCTCGGAACTGCCGCCGGCCATCCAAGACGAAATCCTGACCGACCTGACCAACACGGAGATACGCAACCTGCTCTCCGATCTAAACCCGGACGACCGCACCGCGCTCATGGACGAGATGCCGGCCTCCATGACGCGCAAGCTGCTCAACCTCCTAAGCCCGCAAGACCTGATGCTCACACGCGAACTTCTCGGCTACCCGGAGGACAGCGTGGGCAGAATTATGACGCCCAATATCGTATACATAAAGGAGAAGTGGACGGTCCGCGAGGCCTTGGAACACATCCGCACCTTCGGGCGCGACAGCGAGACGATCAACGTGGTCTACATAACGGACTCCTCGGGACGGCTCATAGACGACATCTCGCTGAGCAAGCTCATAATGACCGACCCGAAAAAAGAGATCCAAGAGATCATGGACTACAACTTCATAGCGATCTCCGCCACGGAGAGCCAGAAGAAGGCCGTGGAGATGATCAAGAAGTACAACTACTTCGCGCTGCCGGTTGTGGACTCCGCCGGGGTGATCCTCGGAATCGTAACCGTAGACGACCTCATGGACATAGCCGACACCTACGCGACGGAGGATTTCCAAAGGATCGGCGCCATCAGCGTCATGCCCGAGGACGGCCCCATTGAAGACCTCAAAGAGGCCTCGCCTTTCCTGCTCTACAGGCGGCGCATCGTGTGGCTGGTGCTCTTGGTCTTCATAAACGTCTTCTCCGGCGCGGCGCTCTCCTTCTTCGAGGACACTATCGCCGCGAAAACGGTGCTGGTCTTCTTCCTTACCCTGCTGATAGGCAGCGGCGGCAACACCGGCTCGCAGTCGGCCACGCTGATGGTCCGCGCCCTGGCCACCGGCGACGTGCGGATGACGGACTGGGGCAGGATGCTCTTAAAGGAGCTTTCGGTAGCCGGCGCCCTGGGCGGCGTGATGGCCGGCGCCGCCGCCGTGCTCGGAGTCTTCAGAGGCGGCAGAACAGACGGCCTAAACCTCGCGATCGTGGTCGCCGTATCAATGTTCTTAATAGTGATAGCCGGAAGCCTGATCGGGATGTCGCTGCCCTTCATCCTCAAAAAGTTCAACAAAGACCCCGCGATGGCAAGCTCGCCGCTTGTGGCAAGCATCGCGGACATAGTAGGCGTGACAATATACTTCTCGGTAGCGTCGGCGGTGTTTAAGATTTAGAAATCCGCCCCAAAAGCCATTCCAAAACATTCCTATGCCTAATGCCGTTATATATAGTATCGTCATAGTCCCGCGTCAGTAAAAACTTCGGGTAGCTGTCGCCGGTTCCTTCCAGCGGCGCAAGCTCCCGCCGCAGCGTGTCCGGGTCAAGAACGCTTTGGGCGACCTGATAGTACTCTATCTGCCCGCCCGGCTTCCGGGCGACGAAGTCTATCTCCATACTGCCGACCCTGCCCACGTTTACCCTGTAACCCCGGCGTATCAACTCCAGATAGACCACGTTCTCCAGTACATGCCCGGCGTCGGTTTTTAAATCCCCGCCGAGCAGGTGGTAGCGCAGGCCGACGTCGACCGCGTAGTACTTCGCGTTGGTTTTGAGGTACTCCTTGCCCTTGGCGTAGTAACGCGTCGCCTTGTAGAATAAGTAGCCGTTCAAAAGCGCGTTCAGGTAGGCTTCTATCGTGGACGAGTACAGCTTCTTTTCGTCCGATCTGAGCCTCAAATCATTGTTCAGAACGCCGACAATGTTGTTTATGGAGGTCTCGCTGCCGATGTTGGCCAGCATGTAATTCACAACGCGCTCAAGCAGCGGCACGCTTTTTACGCCGGGCTGCGTCATGACGTCCTTCAGTATCACCGCGTTGTACACCCCGTCGATGTAATCCGAAACGCCTTCCTTATCGTACACCCCGTTCTTTACGTAGGAGAGAGTCTCGGGGAAGGAACCCTGCTCCGCGTAATCCCGGAACAGTTCGTCGGCGGTTACCGCCTTCTTTTTGGCAAAGGCCGACGCGTATTCCCCAAACGAGAGCGGCAGCACCCTTATATCTATGTAGCGCCCGCCCCACTTGGTCACGTTTTTCCACGATTCCCGCCCCTCGCCCGACAGTATGCGCGTATTGGAACCGGTAACGTATAGATCCACGTTTTCCATCATGCGCAAGCTGTTCCCAACGTCCTCGTAGCCGTCGGCCATTTGGAATTCATCTATAAAAACATAGTGCCGCCGCGTCGTTTTAAGCATGGATTTTACGTATTCGTAGAGCGCGTCGCCGTTACGGTACGCGGCGAACTCGCGGCTCTCAAGGTTTATGCCGATTATACGCTTCTGCGGCACGCCGCTCTCAAGCAAGTGCTTCTGGAACAACGCGAGGAGCGTGGACTTCCCGGCGCGCCTGACGCCGGTCACGACCTTTATGAGGTTAGACTTGTCCTGATGGCGCTTAAGAGCCTCCAGGTATCCGGGTCTTTTTATGAGCATAGCGTCCCTCCTATCTATTAATTTCATCTATCAGATCACGATATGATAATTATAATATATGGGCGCGAGTATTCCAAATGATTTTTAATAAAAACGTAAACTTCTCGTTTTTTGCGGTGATCTTTATTATTTTCCTAAACTTCGCCACAGATAACGTTCTTAAAGATTTTGACCTTGATTTTGACTTTCGGCCTTCCTTATACTATATTATGAAATATAACGGAAAATAAATCGAGAAGCCAAACCAAGGAAATCAACCCGCCAATGTCCGGCATATTCCCCTCCCCGCTGCGTTTCGAGCCTATCTTCAAGGAGAAGATATGGGGCGGCGCCGCTTTGCGCGAGAAGTTGAACAAGGCCGCGCCAGCGGGGCGGCCCATCGGGGAGTCTTGGGAGGTCAGCGGCTGGGGCGACAGCCAGACGGTGGTCTCTACCGGGGAGTACATGGGCCTCACGCTGGGCGAGCTTTTCGCGCTTAGCCCGAGCGACCTGGTGGGGAAAAGAACCGGCGCCACCGGGGGCAAGAACAGCTTCCCGCTCCTCTTCAAATTCATTGACGCCAACGAAAACCTCTCGATACAGGTACACCCGAACAGAGAACAGGCCCGCTCGCGGGGGTGGGGCGAACGGGGCAAGACCGAGGCCTGGTACGTGGTGGACGCCGTCCCGGCCGCCAAGATAGCCATCGGGTTCAACCGCAGCGACGTAACACGGAATCAGGTCGCGGAGGCCGCCGACGCCGGACGCTTCGAGTCGCTCCTGAACTTCGTCCCGGCCCGGCCCGGCGACACATTCTTCATCCCCGCAGGAACCGTACACGCCATCCTTGGCGGCATCTTAATCTACGAGGTGCAAGAGGAGTCCAACACCACGCTGCGCCTATACGACTGGAACCGCAAATGCCCCGCCGGAAACCTGAGAGAGCTGCACATAAAAGACGCGCTGGATATAATCAAATACAACGAGAACAGAGATCTTAAACCGGAACCGGTGGCGATTTACAAAACCGAGACTTTCATATACGAAACGCTCAGCGACAACAACAAATTCCTGCTGAGCCGCTGCGGGTTCCTTAAATCCGGCGAAGCCCCGCTAACAACAATAAACGGCTTCAGGGTAATATCGATAACGGCGGGCCTGATGGAAGTGCACGCAAACGGTCACAGAGTCCAACTGGGTCTGGGTCAAACGGTACTGATACCGTCAGGCTTGGAAAACGTTAGCTTAGAAGGCATCGCCGGGTCGGTGGCTCTTGTTACATCCAGATAATGTGTTGATTTTGGAATGTTGACATTCTAGATTGCTTCGCTTCGCTCGCACCGTGTTTATCGCGGCGAAGCCAATGACGGTCATTACGAGGAGCGAAGCGACGAAGTAATCCAGAAATATTTTGATTTTAAAATCCAACTACACATTTCTAGGAACGTCTTTATCCAAAGACACCACGTTCGGCGTACCGCCCTCTATAAACGACTGCTCGGATATTCTGGTAAGCACAGCGTTGTCCGCAAACTCTTTCACTGTTAGCGAACCCATGTTGCACATAGTGGCTTTTATCTTGGATACCGTCACATCAAGAACGTCCTTCACGTCACCGACCACCGGAACATACGCGTCTACGCCCTCCTCGAATTTCAATCCGGCGTCATTGGCCCCGCCCGTGCTGTACCGCTGCCAGTTCCTCGCCCTGTTGGAACCCTCGCCCCAATACGGCTTTT